>OGCI01001138.1_pt1 | contig 24152 bp, 18 predicted proteins | sample 1570021 | NCBI WGS metagenome assembly OGCI01 (sample SAMN06264664, study PRJEB24512) | hot springs metagenome | isolation source: Hot spring water | place: South Africa: Tshipise | collected 2015-06-21 | reverse complement strand
GGTAACCTATCTGCGAGGAAAGGTTTCAAAAATCTTCCGGCGCGGTGACAAGGTGGTGGTATGGGCGAGTGATACCCTGGCGGGGAAGAAGGTGGAGATTGAAACGGATATGGTGGTTCTAGCAGGAGCGATAGTACCGAGTCCGGACGGGGTAAGTTTAGCCCGGCGGCTGAAAATACCGGTTGATAGTTTCGGGTTTTTAACCGAGGCACATCCGAAGTTGCGACCGGTGGAGACACTGACCGCCGGGTTTTTCCTTGCCGGTGCCGGGCAGGGACCGAAAGACATTCCGGAGACGGTTGCCCAGGCATCAGCCGCCGGGGCAAAGGTTCTGGGGATGTTTTCTGTAAGCGAACTTTTCCACGAGCCGGTGATTGCCCAGGTTGACGAGGAGGTTTGCGTCGCCTGTGGTAACTGCGAGCGGAGTTGTGCCTATCAGGCGGTGAAGGTTGACCCGGTTCTGGGTAAGGCGGTGGTGCAGAGTGCGCTCTGTGAGGGGTGCGGTGCCTGTTCGGCAGCGTGTCCTTCCGGAGCGATAACGGTTAAGAATTGGACAAAAGAGGCGCTTTTGAAGATGATAGATACTTAAAGGAGTGTAACAGTGCAGGAGCAAGCGGTAAATAGCACCGAACACACTACTGCGGGTTCTGGAAACAATGCCCGACCCGCTGCCGGTGCCACGGTGACCGGTGCGGTGCTGGTGGTTGGTGCTGGTATTGCCGGGATTCAGAGCGCCCTGGAACTGGCTGAGAGCGGTTTTAAGGTATTTCTCCTTGACCGTTCGCCAGCGATTGGCGGGACGATGGCGATGCTGGACAAAACATTTCCGACGAACGATTGTTCAATGTGCATCCTGGCGCCCAAGCTGGTTACTGCGGGAAGGCATCCCAACATTCAGTTGATTACCAATGCTGAGTTGCTGGAGTTGAAAGGTGAACCCGGGAATTTTTCTGTCCGGATTCTTCAGAAGCCGCGTTATGTGCTGCTGGATAAATGCACCGGATGTATGGAGTGTGTGAAGAATTGCCCGGTGGTTGTACCGGACAGTTATAATCAGGGGATATCAACCCGTAATGCGGTTTATAAACTTTATCCGCAGGCAATTCCTAATGCGGTGGCGATTGATAAGAGCGGGAAGCGGGCACAGTGTCGGCTCGCCTGCCCCGCAGGTGTAAATGCCCAGGGTTATGTGGCGCTGATCCGACAGGGCAAGTTTAAGGATGCCTATAAACTGGTGCAGGAAAGGTTGCCGTTTGTCGGTGTGTGTGGCAGGGTGTGTCATCACCCCTGTGAGGAGAAATGTAACCGGCAGGAGGTAGACCAGCCGGTGGCGATCAGGACATTGAAGCGGTTTCTTGATGACTGGATAGAGCGAGAGGGTGGAGAGATAGGATGGTCAACACCGGCACAGGAGAGAAAGGAACGGGTGGCGGTGGTGGGTGCTGGACCAGCAGGGTTAACCTGTGCCCTGGACTTGCGGTTGAAAGGGTATCAGGTTACTGTGCTGGAGGCGAGTAACAAACCTGGGGGGATGATGCGCTGGGGGATTCCTGCCTACCGGTTGCCCAGAGCGGTTTTGAACCGGGAAATAAGCGCGTTGTTGAGCACCGGGATAGAGTTAAAGACCGGTGTGCGAATAAATACCACTGCGGAGCTGAAAGGGCTTTTTGAACAGGGGTTTAATGCGGTATTTCTGGCTGTCGGTGCGCATCGGAGTAGAACCATTAACATCCCGGGGATGGAGTTGAAGGGCGTATTACACGGGATTGAGTTTTTGCGGTCGGTTAATGAGTCGCTGGAGAATGGTGCGGGAGAGGGCGTGTCCGAGATCGCTTTGCCCCTGGTGCAGAATGCCCGGCGGGTGGTGGTGATTGGTGGTGGTAATGTGGCGGTGGACTGCGCAATGTGTGCCCGTCGGTTGGGCGCCCGTGAGGTGACAATGGTCTGTCTGGAGAAACGGGATGAGATGCCGGCACATGAATGGGAGATTGAAGAGGCGCTTGCCGATGGTATTCAGATTGTTAACTCCCGCGGTCCAAAAGAAATTGTTGGCGATAACGGTCGGGTAACCGGTTTAGAATTAATTGAGTGTTACCAGGTGTTTGATGCGGAGGGACGGTTTAACCCGCAGTTTAATCCAGAATGTAAAACTCAGTTACCGGCTGATGTCGTTATTCTTGCCATCGGACAGCAGGTTGCTGGTGAAGGGTTTGATGGCATTGAGCGGGGACCGGGTGGAACTTTTAAAGTTGACCCGGTAACATTAGAGGTGAATGGACTCACTGGTGTCTTTGCTGGCGGTGATGCGGTTTCCGGACCGGCATCGGTAATTGAGGCGGTGGCTCACGGTCATGAGGCGGCAATTTCTATTGACCGCTTCCTTTCCGGTGCGGATTTAAGTGCCGGGCGTCCGGAACAGAAACCAGAACCGGCGAAACTGGAGGACTCTGCCGCTCAGCGGCGGGGCGATATTATCCAGCGACCCCGGGAACCGGAGCCGAAGCGGGAGCGCGCGGTAACAACTGGTGATGCGGCGTGGGCGGAGATAAGTTTGGGCTACGATGAAGAGCAGGCGGTTAGGGAAGCCCAGCGCTGTCTGGACTGCGGGGTTTGCTCCGAGTGTCTCCAGTGTGTTGCTGCCTGTGAAGCCGGGGCGATTGAGCACACCGATAAGCCGGAGGAGATTGAAATCAAAGTTGGCGGTGTGGTTTTAGCGGGTGGTTTTATTGAATACAAACCCAGGGGCGAGTGGGATTACCTTTATGGAAGGCAGCCGAATATAATTACCAGTTTAGAATTTGAGCGCATCCTCTCGGCAACCGGACCATACCAGGGTCATGTCCTGCGTCCCGGTGATAGAACACAACCGAGGAAAATCGCCTGGGTGCAGTGTGTTGGTTCCCGGAACAAGGATCGCTATTACTGCTCATCGGTTTGCTGCATGTTCGCAACAAAGGAGGCGGTGATCGCCAAAGAGCATTGCGGTGGCGATCTTGACTGCCATATCTACTATATTGACATGCGCTGTTTTGGAAAGGGTTTTGAGGGTTACTACGAGCGGGCACACAAAGAGTATGGCGTGGTCTACCGGCGCTCCCGAATATCACGTGTCACGCCTCAGGAGAATGGCGACCTGCTCCTGACCTACGAGGATGAGGATGGCACGCTGCACGATGAGACCTACAACCTTGTTGTTTTGTCCAGCGCCCTGGTGCCGGATAGGAAGACTACCGAACTCCTCCAGCAGCTCGGGGTTAAGACCGACTCTCTGGGGTTTATCCTTACTGATCCGGATTATCCGGTTGCCACGACCCGACCCGGTATTTATGCCTGTGGAGTGCTTACCGAACCCAAGGACATTCCGGAAACTGTGACTGAGGCGACCGCCTGTGCCGCCGGCGTAGCGACGCTTCTTGCCCCGGCACGGGGGACGCTGGTTACCAGGAGAACCCTGCCACCGGAGCGGGATGTGACCGGCGAACCGCCACGCATCGGTGTATTTATCTGTAACTGCGGGATTAATATCGGTGGAATCCTCAGCGTGCCGGAGATTGTTGAATATGCTCGCACCCTGCCTGATGTTGTGTATGCGGAAGAGAATCTGTTTACCTGTTCCCAGGATACACAGGAGAAGATGCGCCGGATTATTGAAGAGTATCGACTCAACCGGGTTGTGGTTGCCTCCTGCACACCCCGCACCCACGAGCCACTTTTCCAGGAGACGGTTGCCGCAGCCGGACTTAACCCGCATCTGTTCACGATGGCGAACATCCGTGACCAGTGTTCCTGGGTGCATATGCAGGAGCCGGAAAAGGGAACGGAAAAGGCGAAGGAACTGGTGCGAATGGCGGTGGCGAATGCCCGACGCCTGAAACCACTCACCACATCTCTTCAGCCAGTGACACAGAAGGCGCTGGTTATCGGTGGTGGTGTTGCCGGAATGACTTCGGCTCTGGCAATTGCCCGACAGGGGTTTGAGGTATTTTTAATTGAGAGGGAACAGGAACTTGGTGGTTATCTCCGGCGGATTCAGAGTGTTGTTGATTACTTTGATGGGTCGGTGCTGGAGCGTTCTGGTGCGGAATTACTTGCCCGTCTGGAGCGGGATGTACGGGCGGAGCCGTTAATCAAGGTTTATACCAATGCCCGAATTACCGCCGTGTCCGGCTATCTTGGCAACTATACTACCACGCTCAGGTTTGCTAATAACGGGGAGGAAATGTCATTACAGCATGGCGTCTTTGTTGTGGCGGTGGGTGCAAAGGCGTATGAGCCCAGGGAATTCTTTTACGGTGTTGACCCGATGGTTAAAACCCAGACCGAACTGGAAGAGGAACTGGCACGGCATCCAGAAAACCTTCAGGATATCAAGACCGTAGCGATGATTCAGTGTGTTGGTTCACGCAATGCTGAGCATCCTTACTGTTCAAGGGTGTGTTGCACCGAGGCGATAAAAAATGCCCTCCGGCTAAAAATGGAAAATCCCAGGCGTCAGGTTTATATCTTCTACCGTGACATCCGCACCTACGGGTTCCGGGAGGGGTTGTATCAAAAGGCGCGACAGGCAGGGGTGATGTTTATCCGTTTTGACCCCGATGATGAAAAAATCCAGTTGCGGTTGGAGCGGACAGACGACCGGGTTTATGTCCGGGCTTACGACACGGTACTCGGACGACCGGTGGTGGTGGTTCCTGACCTTCTGGTGCTTTCCACTGGCGTTGTTCCGGATGCGGGCAACGAGGAACTGGCAAAACTGTTAAAGGTGCCGTTAAACGAGGACGGCTTCTTCCTGGAGGCGCATGCCAAACTCCGTCCGGTTGACTTCAACACTGCGGGGATATTTATGGCCGGGATGTGTCACAGCCCCCGCTTCGTCAGTGAGACAATTGCCCAGGCACTGGCAGCTTCTGCCCGGGCAACGCAGATTATCAGCCAGAATCAGATTACTACCCAGGCGGTGGTGGCGAAGGTTAATACCCGCTGGTGTGCGGGCTGTGGTGTGTGTGAGCGCATCTGTCAGTACGAGGCGGCGCGGATTAATCCGGCGACCGGCAAAAGCGAGGTTACGGCGGTACTCTGTCAGGGGTGCGGTGCCTGTGCGGTTGCCTGTCCGTCCAGCGCCATTGAACTTCAGGGTTTTGAGTCCCGGCAGTTGCTGACGATGATTGAAGAAGGGTTATAATTGATGAACAGTTATAAAAATTATCGGCGTCCTTTTTGAAAGGAGACACGGCTATGGCTTATGAACCGAAGATTATTGGCTTTCTGTGTAACTGGTGTACATATGCCGGTGCTGACCTTGCTGGAACCTCCCGGCTGCAGTATCCGCCCAATATGCGTCCGATCCGGGTGATGTGCTCCGGCGCGGTGGATTCGGTTTATATTCTCCGGGCGCTTTTGGAGGGAGCGGATGGGGTGTTCATTGGTGGCTGTCATCCTGGTGACTGCCATTATGTTTCCGGCAATTACAAGACCCGGCGGCGGATGGTGTTATTTAACTCAATCATGGAGTCACTGGGGCTGGATACTGACCGGGTGCTTTTGCGCTGGATATCAGCAGCCGAGGGCAAGAGGTTTGCGGACACCGTTACCGAATTCACCGAGAAACTCCGGCAAAAAGGGCCGAGCCCGTTCAAGACCCTCTGGGAGGTGTAGCGTGGATGGTACAGTAAAGACAGGTTCCAGGACAATCTATGAATTGGCGGTGCCGGGGAGCGATCCCGAGGCAACGCTCAAAAAGGTTTTTGCCCACTGGCTGGAAGAGAAAAAACTGGATGCCATTTTAGTCCCGGCAATATCAAAGACCGGTGCGGTAACCCGCTCGCTTGTATCGGCGCCAGAAAAGATAATGGCGACCGCACCGCTTTTGCCCGCTATGGGGATAAATGGAGCAGGAATCATCGCGGAAATTGCTCCGGACCCGGGTGCGAAATCAAAGATTGGCGTTCTGCTGCGTCCCTGTGAATTAAGGGCGGTAGTGGAACTGGTTAAACTGCAACAGGTGTCACTTGATGGGATAGTTTTGGTTGGTATTGACTGTCCTGGAACCTACAAAACCGCGCAGTTCCTCCAGATCGCTGAAGGCGCTTCTGATTTTAATAACAACTTTATTAGAAACCAGGATGCCTATACCAGTGACAGCCGTCTGCGTCATGCCTGCCAGCTCTGTGAATTTCCCGCGCCACTTGTATTTGACATTATGTTTGGATTCCTTGGTATGAATCCGGATGAGGAACTCCTGGTCATCACCGCCGGTGAAAAGGGTGCCGTGCTCCTTGCCCCGACCTTTCCTGTTCCATTAGAGCCACGGCAGGATGAACCGGCAGCGCGGGTGGAGTTTATTAACAAACTGCGCCGGGCACGGGAGGAGGCGATCCGGACACAAATCAGGGAACTGGATGAGCGGTTGCTGGGCGCGGAGAATGTTGTCCGATATTTTGCGGACTGCCTTAACTGTCACAACTGTATGAAGGTGTGTCCGGTATGTTACTGTCGGGAATGTTTCTTTGAATCTGATGCCCTCAACCGGAACCAGGATGAGTTTGTCCGGTTCTCCCGGAGTAAAGGCATGGTGCGGATGCCATCTGGTACCCTGCTTTTCCACATTACCCGGATGAACCACATGATGACCTCCTGTGTTCAGTGCGGAATTTGCGAAGACTCCTGTCCGGTAAGTATCGGATTAAGCGTCCTGTTTAAAAAGGTATCACGCAACGCCCAGAACGCATTTGGCTACCTTTCCGGGCGCGCGCTTGAAGAACCTTTGCCCCTGACCACCTTCCGGGAGGATGAGTTCACTACGATTGGTGAGGGATAAGACAATGGCAGAAGAAATTATTTTGCATCAGCTGGACACCGAGTTCAAGGAACGGATTGCCGCCCGTTTTGGTGATAACACCTTTATGAACTGCTTTGCCTGTGGTGGATGTACCGCTTCCTGTCCGGTGCGCCGGCTGGAAGAGAAGTACAATCCCCGGCGGTTGATCAGGATGGCGATACTGGGGATGAAAGAGGAGGTTTATAAGTCGGAGTTTGTCTGGCTCTGTTCCTATCATTCCACCTGTCTTAACCGCTGTCCCCAGGGGGTGAACATCGGTGAGGTGTGTAATGCGGTGGTGAAGATCAGAGAGCAGGAAAAGGCTGCGGTTGAGGAGGTAAAGAAGATTGACCGGGAATTTCGCCGCCAGGTGCTGGAGGCGGTGCCCGGTCTGTCCGCCTGTTTTATCTGTGGTTCCTGCACTGCGGTCTGTCCGGAGGCGCTGCTTGATCCGGCTAAAGACCCGCGCAAGTTTATCCGCAAGGTCAACCTGGGGTTAAAGGCGGAGGCGTTTGCCGATGAGTTTAAGGATATCTGTGCCATTCACTTCCGGTGTGATAGCCGGTGTCCTCAGGGTGTAAGCATCAGCCGGATTATGCAGGTAATCAGGGAACTGGCGATAGCGGACGGGTATTCCTATCCGGAATCATTACAGATGCTGGAAAAGAGGGAGTAGTTATGGAGGATCGGCAGGCGGTTTTAGTTGTTGGCGGCGGGATTGGTGGTGTCCAAGCGGCGCTGGACCTCGCAGATAGCGGGTGCCAGGTGTATTTAGTTGACCGGTCGCCAGCAATTGGCGGGTATATGGCGCGTCTGGACAAAACCTTTCCGACTAACGACTGCTCAATGTGCATCCTCAGTCCGAAACTGGTTACCTGTGCCCGTCATCCGAACATCCGGCTTTTGACCATTACCGAGGTGCAGTCTGTAACCGGGGAACCGGGCGCCTTTACTGTTCAGCTCAAGCGTTATGCCCGTTCCGTTGACCTGACCAGATGCACCGGTTGTGGTGACTGTCTGGAAAAGTGTCCGGTCCGTCTGCCCAACGAGTTTGAGGGCGGATTTTCCCAGCGTCGGGCGATATACCGGCTTTATGCCCAGGCGGTGCCCAATGCGCCAGCAATTGACCGGGCAAACTGTTTGAAATTTACCCGGGACCGCTGTGGCAATTGTGCCCGGGTTTGTAAGGCGGGCGCAATTAATTACGAGGAAAAGGACGAGGAAATCACTCTTTCTGTTTCTTCAATTATCATTGCCCCGGGTAGTGAGGTTGTGTCCGGTGCGGTGCGTCCGGAATACGGTTACGGTCGCTACCCCAATGTGGTAACCAGTCTGGAGTTTGAGCGGATTATGTCCGCCTCTGGCCCTTTTGGCGGGCATATCCAGCGTCCGAGTGATAAAAAAGAGCCGAAGAAGATTGCCTGGATTCAATGTTATGGGTCCCGGGATAGGTCTATCGGTCGGGAATACTGTTCCTCGGTCTGCTGTATGTATGCGACAAAGGAGGCGGTAATTGCGAAAGAACACAGCCGGCAGATTGAGCCCGCAGTTTTCTATATGGACATGCGGGCGTTTGGTAAGGACTTTGACCGTTATATTGAACGGGCCGAACGTCAGTACGGTGTTAGGTTTGTGCACGCCCGGGTGGCAGAGGTGCGCGAAGACCCGGAGACCCGGGACCTGTTTTTGCGCTATGCCACGGAACAGGGACAGCGCTCGGAGCGGTTTCATATGGTGGTTCTTTCCTGCGGTTTTGTGCCGCCGGAGCAGGTTTTGATTTTGAACCGTCGGCTGGGGTTACCGCTCAACTCATTTTCCTATCCGGAGGCGGACCTGTGGGAGCCGGTGCGCGCCGGACGCAACGGGATTTTCCTTGCCGGCAGCGGGCAGGGACCAAAGGACATTCCGGAGACAGTGGTTCAGGCATCAGCCGCTGCGGTTAAGGCGTTACCCGGTGCCTTGAATTATGATGCGGTGAAGATAGCGGATGTGCAGACCGAGGTGGCACCGATGGTTTTCACCGCACCCCGGATCGGGGTGTTTGTCTGCCATTGCGGGATTAATATCGGCGGTATTGTCCGGGTGCCCGAGGTTGTTGAGTTAGCCCGGACACTGCCCGGTGTTGTTTTTGCAGAGGAAAACCTTTATTCCTGTTCGGCAGACAGTCTGGAGAAGATAAAGAATCGGATAAAGGAATACCGGCTCAACCGGGTGGTTGTTGCCTCCTGTTCTCCCCGCACCCATGAACCGCTTTTCCAGGCAACGGTTGCCGAGGCAGGGCTTAACCCCCATCTTTTTGCCATGACCAACATCCGTGACCAGTGTTCCTGGGTGCATGACGATCCCGACCGGGCAACGGAAAAGGCAAAGGAACTGGTGCGGATGGCGGTTGCCCGGGTGCGACGGCAGGAGCCACTGGTGTCGGTGCGGCTTCCGGTAACAAAGGCCGGGCTGGTGATTGGTGGTGGTATTGCCGGAATGGCATCAGCGCTGGCGTTAGCAGATGCCGGGTTTGATGTGTACCTGGTGGAAAAGGAAGCGGAACTGGGCGGGGTTGCCCGAACACTGTACCGGACAATAGAGGGTGATGACATCCAGCAGCGACTGGAAGAGATGGTGCGCCGGGTGATGGAGCATCAGCGGATTAAGGTATTTACCGGCACAACCGTGCGTCAGATTGATGGGTTTGTTGGCTCTTATGAGACGACATTAAGTAATAATGAGCGGATAAAGCATGGCGTGGTAATCCTCGCAATCGGTGCCCGCTACCGCCAGCCCGAGGAGTTTTTTTACGGCAAATCAGAGCAGGTCAGGACCCAGAAGGAGTTAGAGGAAATAATCGCCCGCACCCCGGAGCGCCTGCGTCAGGTCAGGTCGGTGGTGATGATTCAGTGTGCCGGTTCCAGAAATGAGGCTCGTCCCTACTGCTCCCGCATCTGCTGTGTTGAGGCGATCAAAAACGCCTTGGCGCTGAAAGAGATCAATCCGGAGATGGATGTTTATATCCTTTATCGTGACATCCGCACCTACGGTTTCAAAGAGGATTTCTATCGCCGGGCAAGGGAAAAGGGGGTTATTTTTATCCGTTACACGCCGGAGCAGGAGCCGATGGTCAGTTTTGCCGGAGACCGGTTGCAGGTAGAATTTTTTGAGCCGGTTCTGGAAACGACAATAAAACTGACGCCGGAGCTGGTTGTGCTTTCTGCTGGGGTTGTTGCCCAGGAGGGTGCGGGAGAACTGGGGAAGATGCTCAAGGTGCCATTGCACCAGGATGGCTTCTTTCTGGAGGCGCATGCGAAACTGCGTCCGGTTGACTTTGCCACGGATGGTGTATTCTTTGCCGGTCTGTGCCATTATCCTAAATTTATTGATGAGACAATCGCTTCGGCGCAGGCGGCTTCGGCCCGGGCAGTAACGGTCCTATCCCGGGATTTTGTTGCGGCTGAGCCCTATCAGGCGGTGGTCAATCCCCAGCGCTGTTCTGCCTGTCATATGTGTGAGAATCTCTGTGCCTACCGGGCGATTGAGGTGAAACTGGTTGATGAGCGTCAGGGCCGGTATGCGGCGGTGGTCAATCCGGCGCTCTGTAAGGGGTGTGGCGCCTGTGCTGCCAACTGTCGTTCCGGTGCCATTGATATAAAAGGCTTTGCCGGAGAAAATATCTTCCGGGAGCTTACCGCCTTGTTTTCTTAACCTTCGGCTCAGACATCAAATACCACCGTTGCCTTAAATCCGGGTGTGCGGTCGGCAATGGTGGTTTTTTCTAAACGAAACTGGTGATAGGTGGGGGTTTTGATTTCTATTTTTAAACCGTGCCTTTTCAGGTCATAGTCAGCGCCAATGACCTTTGCCCTTAATTGTGCGCCGGTCGGGTCAAGGTTGATGATTTCGGTCCGGGTGGTAACAAAGCCCCGGGTGGAGAAACGGTAGAGGAGCTCTCGGAGCCAGTCCAGGAACAGTTCTTCCAGGTCCTGAGATTTGATTTCTATTTCCTGTTCCAGTCCGGGCTGGACCCGGTCCAGATAGAGCATGGTGTCAAAAAGCATCAGGGCGGCGTTGGCGAACAGTTCGGGTAGGGTGCGACCGTAAATCTCAACCTTCAGGTCAGCGGTGTGTTCCAGGAGCCGATAGGGGACAAACTCGGCTGCCATTTTTCCCGAGCAACGGTCAGGGTTGCGGGTTTAAGCAGGAGATGGTTTTAATGGCGATATCTCCCGCAGGCGCCGGACCACCCGCTCCAGGACATCAATCGTGTAGTCAATCTCCTCTTCGGTATTGTCCACACCGACCGAGAAACGAACCACCGAATTACGCATAATCGGTGGCAGGTTGATCGCCTTGACCGTGGGTGATGGTTCTGGTTCGCCCGAGGAGCAGGCAGAACCCGAGGCAACCGCTATCCCTTCCAGGTCGAGGTTCATCAGGAGCGCTTCGCCCTCAACGTAGGCGATACCAAAGTGGCAGGTGTTGGGCAGACGTTTTTCCGGGTGACCGTTGAGCCGGACGTCCGGGATTCGGGAGAGGATACCCTGTTCCAGACGCTGGCGCAGGGCAAGCATCCGCCGGGCATGCTCGGGCCATTCGTCCTTTAAGATAGCACACGCCTTGCCCATGCCAACAATTCCGATGATGTTTTCTGTGCCGGCGCGCATCCCCTTTTCATGATGTCCGCCATGAATCAGGGGATGGATACTGATGCCCTGCCGGACATAGAGTACCCCCACACCCTTGGGCGCATGGATTTTGTGTCCGGAAAATGTTAACAGGTCAACACCCAGTTCCGCCACATCCACCTTCATCTTGCCCACCGCACACACCGCATCGGTATGGCAGTAGGCACCGGCAGCACGGCAGATGCTGGCGATCTCTTTGATCGGTTCAACGGTGCCAATCTCGTTGTTGGCCATCATTACGCTCACCAGGGCGGTTTCTTTTGTGAGCGCCCGGCGCACATCCTCCGGGTCAACCAGCCCGTAACTGTCAACCGGTAGATATGTTACCTGCCAGCCGTTTCTCTCCAGATACTGGGCGCTGGCGAGGACCGAGGCGTGTTCAATCGGGGTGGTGATGATCTGCTTGCCCTTTTCCAGCATCAGGGCGATCGCCACACCCTTCACCGCCCAGTTGTTTGCCTCGGTGCCACCGCTGGTGAAAAATATCTCCTCGGGTTTGGCACCAATAAGTTCCGCAACCTGTTCTCTTGCCTGGGCAATCCCTTCTGCCGCGTCCCGACCAAAACAATGAATGTTGGACGGGTTGCCAAAAACGGTGGTGAGATAGGGTTCAATCGCTTCGCGAACCCGGGGGTCAATCGGGGTGGTTGAGTTGTTGTCCAGATAAACCTGTCGCTTCATTTTGGGCTACCTCCTTAAGTTTGCGCTGCCGGTTTTTTACCCCGGCGATAATTTCGTGGATTAATATCATAATTACGCCTACCACGATAAAGGCATCCGCCAGATTAAAGGTAAACCAGCGAAAGCGAATGGAACGGAGTTCAAAGTCAATAAAGTCTATTACATAACCGAGCCGAACCCGATCAGTAAGATTACCCAGGGCACCGCCCAGAATCAGCCCGTAGGCGGAGCCAAGCCAGTTACTTTTTGTCCGCAAACCGAAAAAGAGGACAAGGATGGCACCGAGTCCGGGTAGGAGAAAGTGCATAAACCTGGGACCAAACGGGACACCAAAGACACCGCGCGGGTTGGTGGTGTAGGAGATTTTCAGCAGATTGCCAATTAACGGAATGGGTGCGCCCCCTTCTAAACCACCGGTGATGCCGTAAACAAGGATTTTGGTTAACTGGTCAAGGAAAAGTGCGGTGATGGCGGTCCAGACAAATGAACGGCGCAGGGTTGAAGACATTAAAACCTGGGTTCAACAGCAAGGGTCAGCCGGTCCACGGCATCGGCATTATAGACCCGGATGCGGTAGTGCTGGGCGATTTCATCGGCATCCGCGGTTAACCCCGGGGTGGCGATCAGAATAACGTCCTGGACACCAACATCATAGGCTCGGGCGTAGAGTTTGATGATCTCTTCCGCATCAACCAGCGGGTTGCCACAGGCGAAACTCACCAGCACCCGGTGCTCTAATGGTCCCTGCATCTTTGTTGCCAGCATATCAACGGTGTGTTCGGCACCCGATTTGCCGATGATGCGGGTTGACTCTTGGACAGCGTAGCCCTCGCGCTGGAGAATTTCCCGCACCTTTGCCCGGGGGATCTTTTCCAGACGCAGTTTCGGCACCTGGGAAGGCTCAAGGACATATTTGTAAAGCATCACCTCCCGCACCGCATACCTGTCATAGAGTCGGTTACAGACCGGACAGCGCCAGAATTCAACCGGCGCCCTGGTAACCTCACGACAGTCAAGGCAGAGGTAGCGATAACCAATGTCGTCGTAGTCATTACCTAGCAGCAGGAGTTCGCTCCGGCACTTGGGACAGAGGCGGGTGCCGCTGCTGTGCAGAAAATCCTTTTCCGGTGCGCTCCAGTTACAGAGGCGGTGGCGAAGGAAACGGGTGCGCTGGATATTGGGTGAATTACATTTCGGACAGACAATTGTCCAGGCGAGGTTATGAGAGTTGCACACCGGACAGAACAGCATTCGGGCGAAGAAGTTTCGGCTGAGATAACCAAGATGCACCAGGTCCTCTAACAGGCGGCAGGCATAGGCGGTGTCAACACCGAGGAACTCTTCCACCGCCGGATAACTGACCCAGCCATCGGCCCGGGGGGCAAATACCGGCTCAAATCCCGGAAGTTTACCCTCAACAACCTGCTCTAAAAGGTTAAGTAGTTTCGGGTCATTAATCATTTAGCCTCCTTTTTCATTATATCAGAAAAAAGCCTGGCGGTCAAATTGCCGTTTATATAAAGTTAGAGCCAGGACTATGATAAAATTAACCACCGGGGAGCGATTTTCTTGCAGGATGATAGGATAACATTCCGTTTGATAAGGTGTTATGATTTCTTTTGCGCAATGGGTATTTTTAAAATGGGTAGGTGGGGGGATTATTCCCGGGATAGCGGGGGTGTTTTAACGGACGAATATGAGACCGAGAATCAGAGCGATGAGGAGGCCGGGCAGGAGGTTGAGGATTTTCAGTTTTTTGAGCTGGAGGATATTGATACCGAGACCGATAAGGATAAGCCCACCAACAGCGGTGATTTCGTCGACAATACCGGGGAGGAGAATGGTGTTGAGCAGGCGGGCGAGCAGGGTGAGCGTTGCCTGATAGAGAAAGAGGGGTAGGGCAGAGAAGAGGACACCGCTGCCCAGACCGGCGGCAAGGGCGATGGCAGCAAAGCCGTCAAGGAGCGCCTTGGTGAAGTAGAGGTTGGGGGTGTTGCCGGTGCCTTCTTCAATTGCACCGAGGATGGTCATTGAACCCATACAGAAGAGCAGGAATGCGGTGATTAACCCTTCGGTGAAGGTGCCGCCTTTGATGCGCAGCCGGGATTGCAGACGCTCGGTGAACTGATTGAGCCGGTCTTCAATTTGCAGAAGTTCCCCGATAATCGCACCGGGCAGGATGGAGAAGACAAGAATCAGGATGTGGCTGGTTTTTAGTGCCATGTTGATGCCGATAAAGATGGTGAATATGCCGATGGCGCTGAAGGCGGTGCGGGTGAGCCGTTCGGGCAGACGGGAGTGGAGAAATAGTCCGAGCAGACTGCCAGTGAGGACGGTGATAGTGTTGACAATTGTCCCGAGCACCGGTTAATCTTAACACGATTGTGCGGTTGAGGCAAGAGAGGGGGTTAACGGCAGGGGTAGAGCTGGTTTTCAGCAAGGGTTGATTTTTGATTGTGCGGGGAGCGTGGTGTTGACTTTATTTTTAAGTTAAGTTAAATTATGTTTGTTGCGCCCGTAGCTCAGATGGATAGAGCGGCAGACTCCGGATCTGCAGGCCACGCGTTCGAATCGCGTCGGGCGCTTTTGTAGCTCAGGGGGTGTTATGGAGTTTTATGAAGCGGTGCGACGCCGGGTAAGTGTCCGGGCATACCGACCGGACCCGGTTCCAGAAGAGGTGCTGAACCGGATTCTGGAGGCAGGCAGACTGGCACCATCGGCAAAGAATTACCAGCCCTGGAAGTTTATTGTTATCCGTGACGAAAAGGTCAAAGAGGAACTGGTGCCGGCGTGCCGGAACCAGGCGTTCATTGCCCAGGCACCGGTGATTATCTGCGGCTGTGCTCTGCTTGACCAGGCATGGAAGGGGATGGGTGGTTACTGGTCAGCCGCTGAGGTTGATGTGACCATTGCCCTGGAACATATTATTCTGGCCGCAGCCGCCGAGGGGCTGGGCACCTGCTGGATTGGTGCGTTTAAGGAGGAGGATGTGCGCCGGGTGCTGGGGATTCCCGAAGGGGTGAAGCCGGTGGCGCTGACACCGGTTGGTTATCCGTCCCAGGAGACCACGCCCAGACCGCGCAAGTCCTTGAGTGAGATTGTTTGTTTTGACCGGTATCAGTAGGAGCGGCTTCTCAGTCCAGTTCCCTCTCCATCACTAACGCGTCCTCGCCGTTTTCGTAGTAGCCACGGCGAATATAGGTGGGAACAAAGTTAAAGCGCCGGTAGAACTTCTGGGCACCGGTATTGGTTATCCGCACCTCAAGGTAGATGTTTTCTGCCTGCTGGTGTCGGGTAAACTCTATTGCCGCCTCCATCAGTTTTGTGCCGACACCCTGGCGCCGGGCCTCCGGTGCCACCGCAATGTTGGCAATGTGTACCTCTTCTCTTCCCCAGGCGACAAGATAGCCGATAACGCCGGTCTGGTCTTCGGCAACAATACATAGTGCGTCCGGGCGGTAGATATCAGAGGCGAAAAAGGAACGCCGCCAGGGATTGGGAAAGGTGCGGTTTTCAATTGCCATCACCCGGTCAAGGTCAGCTTCGGTCATCGCCCGGATGAGGACACCTTTTCTCTTTGCCGGTTCCCGCATTTCTGTTTCGTTTTTGATTAATGTGATATTAAAAGAACGGCGTAACAAGTCAACCACCTACTGCGGGTCAGGCTTATTCTCTTGCTGGCAACTGGTATTGCTGCTAATGGAACGGGTGTTTCGGTTTTGCTGTTCTGGGGCGCAAAAAAGATTCTGCTTGACATTCTGGTGTAATCGTAGTATTTTAAAGAAAAATATGGAGTGGACAGCGGCAGACCGGTAGAAAGCAAGCCGGTTGTCCGGTTCCGGGTAATTTGAGAATTATCCGGAGACCGGGCACAGGGAACGCCGTGAGAATCGGCGGCGGTCTCGCCCACTGTGAGCGGCTTTTGTGCCCATCAGTGCCACTGCCCGATTAAAGGGCGGGAAGGCGATGGGTGGTGCCGTAAGCCAGGAGACCTGGTCGCTGTCCTGGGTCGGTAAAATCCTTGCGCAGAAAGGAGAGCCGTAATGAACCTGTTCTCACTCATACTAATCCTGCCCCTGAGCGGGGCGTTTCAGGTAAAAGTATTAGATGCGATCAGTCACGAGCCGGTTGCCTTGGTAGAGGTGGAAATCCTGCCGGTCGGAATGACGGTGTTTACCGATTCGCTCGGTAAGGTGCCGGAGATTGCGGCGCTATCCCTGCCCGAAGAGGTGACGATTGTTACACGGCGGATCGGTTATGAAACAAGAACCTGGACGAATGTATCGACGCGGGAAAGGTTGACTTTATTGATTATGCCCCGGGCGATTCCAGTTGCCGGTGTCACCAGTACCGCCACCAGACTGGTAAGGCGACCAGGGGCAGCACAACCGGTTAGTCTGATAGAAAAAGATGGTTTTGGCAGCCGGGGGCATGTTGATGCGGGCGGGTTCCTCGCCACCCTGCCCGGTGTGCAGTTGCGCAATTACGGTAACCTTACTACTGTGTCCCTGCGCGGGGCAACGGTTGAACAGACCCTGGTGCTGTTTGATGGTATCCGGCTCAATTCCAGCCTGAACAATCAGGCGGATATGACCCTGTTGACCCCGGCGTTTGTCCGGCAGATCGAGGTGTTGCGCGGCGGTGCGTCGGCGCTCTATGGTGCCAATCCGATTGGTGGTGTGATAAATATTATCACCCCAACACCGGAGTCCACTAGTTTCAACGTTGCGGTCGGGGTCGGTTCTGGTGCCCGGCGCTATCTTAATGCCGGTGCGATGTTCGGTGGTGTGGTGGACTTTCTTTTTGCTGGCAGCATTCTGAGTGCGGATAACCGGTTTACCTATCAGGACACTCTGGACTCACTGCGCATCAGGGTGAATGCGGATATCAAAAGGGGCAACATCCTCGGTAAGATAGGGAGCGGGCTGGGTTCGGGGGGTAGGCATTATCTCTCTTTTTCCGGTGGTTTCACAGTGGCGGAGCGGGGTTCACCAGGACCGATTACATTTCTGAGTGATAGCGCCCGCTTAAAGGATGAACGATTTTTAACAATCATCGGTTACGACTGGCAGGAGAGCGACCAAGCCCATTTGAGTGCCCGGTTCGGGCATCAGCGCTACTGGGAGAACTACCGCAACCCGAATGAATTTTTTCCGGAAGATGATACCCATCAGATTTATCAGACCAGTTTCAGCGCCAACCAGTTACTGGTGTTAGCCGACTGGTTCAGCACCAATCTCGGATTGGAGTCGTATCTGGAAGAGGCAAAAAGCAGTTCTGTGGGCGGTCCGGGACGCTGGAGCAATGCCCCCTTTCTGGAGGTCAGTTTTAAGGGACGGGGCTGGACGGTAAATGCCGGTCTGCGCTATGACCTTTTGCGCAATACCGGTTTGGGTCCGGATTCGGTTGACATTACATCCACCTATGGCGCATTCAGTCCCAAATTTACCCTGGTGTTTAACCCGGTTTCCTTAATCAGTTTTTACCTTGGTGCCAACCGTTCCTTTCGGGCACCGACATTTAATGAGCTGTGGTGGCCCCAGACGGGGTGGAGCGGTGGGAACCCGAGACTGGAACCAGAATGGGCAACCGGTTTTGATGGTGGTGTCGCCCTGAATATGGGCGAAGATATGTTTGTGCGCCTGGGTGGGTATCGTTCCCAGCTGAGTAATCTTATTCAATGGCAGGAGGTTAGAGAGTTTTTCTGGCAGCCGGTAAATGTTGCCCGGGCAACGATTACCGGTGTGGAACTGGAAGGACGGGGACGGTTTCGGTTTCTGGACCTGAATGCCGGCGCCACATATCAGGTGTGCCGGTCGGTCGGTAATGACACCGGTGCGGCCCGTCCCTCGGAACGGGATTTGCCCTATCGTCCCAGATTGACCACCAGGATTGGCACAGGTTTAAACTTTGAACACCGGGGTTTAAACATTGCCCGGTTAACACTGGGGTTAAGGGCGGTATCACCGCGGTTTACCAATAGTGACAACTCCGACACCCTGCCCGGTTATGCGCTGCTGGATGTAGAGGTTGATTGCGCACCACTGCGCCTTTTCTGGAATATAAGGAGATGGCAGCCGAGAGTAATATTGGGCATTAAGAATCTATTTGACCGGCAATACCAGGAGATTAAGTACTATCCTTTACCAGGAAGGGAAATTTATTTTGAGGTAGGTGCGGGCTGGTGAGAGGCGATTGTGTCTGTTTTCGGCGGTGCTGTTAAAGACTTGATGAGAGCGAGATAGGAGTTTTTCGTCTCCTGAAATAGCGGCATATATTTCTGGGCAACCGGTTCGGCGCGGGGCGGTATAATCTTTAATGGATCTACCGGTTTACCCTGCTGGCGGATTTCAAAATGGAGATGGGGACCGGTAGCCAGACCGGTGGCACCGACATAGCCAACCGTGGCACCCTGCCGGACGAGTCTGCCCACCTTTATTCCGGGTCCGTATCCTGAGAGATGTCCGTAGCGTGAGGTCATTCCGCCAGCATGTTTTATCTCCACCATCTTGCCGTAGCCGCCATGCCAGCGCGCCATAGTGACCACGCCATCAGCGATGGCGCTTACCGGTGTGCCCCGGGGTGCGACATAGTCAACACCATGATGAGGTCGGACAATGCGGAAGATGGGGTGGCGGCGCATCCCGAACCGTGATGATATTTTGGCATAAGACAGTGGCGAACGGAGGATGGACTTTCTTAACGACTGTCCCTTCTCATTATAGTAATCCCATTTACCGGTAGGGTCTTTGAAATAGAAGCCATAGACATTCTCGGTTTTGCTCCGGTAATGAACCGCATACACTCTCCCATAGCCATAGGTTTTGCCGTCTACGAGAAGTTTATCAACTAGGATTTCAAATGTATCGCCATTGTGGCACTCGGTAAAGAAGTCGATATCGTAACGAAGGATCTCAGCAAATTCTACCACCAGCCCCGGAGTGCCACCCATTTTGAGCAGTGAGTGCCAGAGCGAGTTTTCAATTGTCCCCACAATGGCGCAGGACACGGTGTCTACTGGTTTGTCTATCTTGCGGGCGAGCGCGGCACCCAGAGAGTCAAACCGGACCTCATAGGTGGTGATGAGGTTTGAGTGATAGTCAATACCATGCAGGTTCAACCCCTGATAATAAAGTGAAACCGAATCACCGGGCGCCATCCGATTGAACGGGAATTTTATCGCAGCCAGGGCGCTGTAGATGGTATTAATCTTTTCCTGGGGAATGCAGTAGCGGGACAGGAGTCTGGCGAGGACCTCGCCTTTGTTGAGGAGATCACCGGTGGCGTAGATTGAGTCGGCGCACGGAAGTTGTGGACCACAGCGATAGACCGGCTCTTTGCGTCGGCTGATAATTAAAAACAACGGGAGAAGCAGGAGAATGATTGTGAGAACGATGAGCGGAGCGAACAGTAGATATTTTTTCCCCTTCTCTTTTTCTGGTGTCTCTGTCGGTGGCGGGAAATCGGATGGTTGATTCATAGTATTAACCTCCCAATCTGATATATTCCAGTGGCGATAAGCCAGCCCAGGAGTAATGTCCAGCCGGCGGTAAAAAACGCCCAGCGCCAGCCCAGTTCGCGGCGGATAGCGGCAAAGGTGGCAACGCAGGGCAAATACAGGGAAGACATTACCAGGAAGGCGTAGGCGGAGAGAGGTGTAAAATAGGACTGGATAATCTCGGTGAGCCTGCCCGATTCTGTGCTGTGGACTGTTGCTATCGTTCCGACCACAACCTCTTTGGCAACCACTCCGGCAATAAGCGCTACCGCTGCCCACCAGTAACCAAATCCGGCTGGTTTCAGTAACGGGGCAAAAAGACCACCAATTTTACCCAGGAGGCTTTCCGCCGAGGCGTAGGCGACACCCCAGGGCAGGCGCGCCAGTATCCAGATTATTACCACCGCCGGAGCGATAACTGTGCCGGCACGCCGGATGAATAGCCAGGTGCGGAACCAGGTGGGGCGAAGGACGGTACGGAGGGCTGGTGCGTGATAGGGTGGTAGTTCCATAATTAGCGGTGCTTCTTCACTCCGGAAAAAGACCCAGCGCAAGATGCGGGCGCTTATTACCGCAAGGATGATGCCGAGCAGGTAAAGAGAGAGCAGGACGACAAATCTACCTCGGGTAAAGAATGCGCTGGTGAAAAGGATGTAAATGGGCAGGCGTGCGGAACAGGACATAAATGGGTTAACAAGGATGGTTAGAATCCGGTCCTTGCGGGTCTCAAGCGTCCGGGTGGCAAGGATTGCCGGGACATTGCAGCCCAACCCCATTATCATCGGTATGAAAGACTTGCCGTGTAAACCAAGGAGATGCATAAACCGGTCCATAACAAATGCTGCCCGCGCCATATAGCCAGAGTCTTCCATCAGACTGATCACCAGATAAAGGATGGTTATATTGGGGAGGAACTTTAGCACCGTTCCAATGCCTTCAATTAATCCGTCGGTGATAAGTGATGTTATCCATTCCGGGGCTGCAACCGCTGACAGTGTTAGGGAAACTAACTGTCCGATCAGGGCAAACAGTTTGCCAATAAGTTCTGAAAGCGGTGTTCCCAGAACAAAGACGAGGTAAAAAGTCAATGCTATCAGTCCGAAAAATATCGGGATGCCGAGCCAGCGGTTGAGAACCACGCCATCAATGGCTTCGGAAATAAGCAGGGCACGGCTGATGCCCGGACGGGTGCGGACGCATTCCCGGATGACACCCCGGATGAATCCGTAGCGCCGTTCTACTATTGCACTCTGGGCGTCATGTTTGTGCCGTTGTTCCAGTTCGGCACGAATGGTTCGGGCAAGCGCCTCTGCTTCGGTAAAGTTATCTCCGCCGGTATCACCTTCCAGTAGTTTCAATGCCCACCACCGCTTTTCCGTCTCCGCGACCTTAGCAGTAAGGAGAGTGCTGATGCGGGTTATTGCCTGTTCAATCTCCTCACCGTAGGCGATCTGGAGCGGGCGCGGGGTAATTGGTGTGCGACCGATGTCGTGAATTACTTGGCGCAGTTCATCAATCCCTTCGCCCCGGGCAGCAACGGTTGGCACAACTTTTACTCCGAGAGCATTAGCCAGACGGTCGGTATCAATTTCAATGCCCCGGGAACGGGCGATGTCAATCATGTTCAATGCGATGATTACCTTTGCGCCCATTTCCAGAAGCTGAATGACCAGATACAGATTCCGTTCCAGATTGGCGGCATCAACAACCGCAACTACCGCATCAGGTTTTTCCTCCACGATGAAATTACGGGCGATGCGCTCATCCAGTGTCCAGGCATCAAGGGTATAGGTTCCGGGCAGATCAACAACGGTGACTCTATGTCCCTGGTATACTGAACACCCTTCGCATTTTTCCACCGTAACACCAGGCCAGTTACCGACGCTGACATTGCCACCGGTGAGGGCGTTGAAGATGGTGCTTTTGCCGGAATTGGGATTGCCGGCGATGGCGATTTTAATCGGTCGCTTTTCCATTTTCTTCTGGAATTACCGTCACCTTTACCTTTTTTGCTACACCCCGTCCCAGCTGGAGTTCTTTGCCGGACAGTTCAATTATGACCGGTCCAGCCGGGGTGGCGCGATTCACCAGGGAGGTGTTTTCGGTGATACCCAACTGGGCAAGTTTGGCTCTGACACCCCGAGCACCTTCAATCCCTACAACTTTAACCTTTCCGGGTGGCGCCGTGCTTAAGGGGTAAACCGGCAATGGTTCTACTTCAATCAGGTCTGCCTCTTCCTGACGCAGGGAAAGGCAATAGCCCAGCAGTTCATAGGCACGGGGGTCGCCCATCGGGGCGCAATGTTTTACCGCAACCGCAACCCCCGGAATAAAACCCATTGTGGCCAGGCGCCGGCGGAGCGTCGCTTTTCCGGTTACAGAGCGGACGATACCCCATTCACCGATATCCAGTTCACTGAGTCGCTTCATTTTACCCCTAATCGACGGATAAAGCCGGTTAAACGCCGGGCGGTTTCTGGAGAAAGGGCGTGCTCCAGCCGGCAGGCATCTCTTGCCGCCACCCTTTCGTTGACCCCAAGTATTTGCTGCAGGAAGTGTTTGAGGAGGAGATGACGCTGATAAATCATCTGGGCATAAGCCCGTCCCGGGGCAGTGAGTTGAACATCTCCATAATGCTCGTGGTGGATAAACCCCTTACTCTGAAGAAGACCCAGGGCGCTGACCACCGAGGGGCGGCTGACATTCAGGAGATGGGCGATGTCCTTTACCCGCACCGGACGACCACGGTTGGTAAGGACGAGAATCGCCTCCAGATAGTCTTCACCGCTCTCGCCGAGATCGTTGCGGATACGACGATTAGAGTTAAGTATGGCTAACATTGTTAAGTCCGACTAATTATAGCCCTCCGGGGCTGGTAGTCAAGGAGAATCGCAGCCGGGGCGCAGGCGGTCGGGAGGTCGCTATCAGGTCGTTCATTGCGCCCTTGCTGAAAGTTAGCATATCTGCTCCGCTGGCGAAAAAGTCGCAAGTCTTTAATAATATCCCGTTATAATAAGAAGGTGTCATTGACAGCTAACAGGTAGAAAATATAATAAACAAAAAAGGAGGATCGTTTGGATCGCGAGAGCGCATGGCAACTGGTAAACAGTTCGGTGAAAAATCAGAATCTGCTCAAGCATATGCTGGCGACCGAGGCGTGTCTGCGCGCCCTGGCCCGGCGATTAAATCAGGATGAAGAGAAGTGGGGGCTGGCCGGTCTGGTTCATGACCTTGATTACGAGTTTACCAAGGATGACCCGACAAGCCATGCGCTGATTGCTGCCCAGACGTTGAGCAACCATAATGTTGATCCAGAGGTAATTCAGGCGGTTAAGGCGCATAGCGGTAATGTGCCGGCAGAGTCGCTCCTGGATAAGGCGATTGTCGCTACCGACCCGGTAACCGGTTTGATTGTGGCGGCAGCACTGATGCATCCGACAAAGAAACTTGTCAATGTTGATACCGATTTTATTCTCCGCCGGTTCAAAGATCGGCGCTTTGCCGCCGGTGCCAATCGAGAACAGATTCAGCGCTGTTCGGAACTAGGGCTCTCGCTGGAGGAGTTCTTGGCTATTTGTCTTAAGGCGATGCAGTGTATCGCCGGGCAGTTAGGGCTTTAATAATATGTCCGGTCAAGCACTCACCTTTCAGGAGATAATTCTGCGGTTGCAGGAATACTGGGCACAACAGGGGTGTGCGATACTATCGCCTTACAACTCTGAAGTTGGTGCCGGCACCTTCAACCCGGCAACCTTTCTGCGGGTTCTGGACCGAAAGCCCTGGAGTGTGGTGTACTGTGAACCGTCAAAGAGACCGCGGGATGGTAGATATGCCCAGAATCCTTTACGGGTGCAGCAGTTCTGGCAACTGCAGGTGATTCTGAAACCGGCGCCCGCAGATGTCCAGGACCGGTATTTAAGAAGTCTGGAGGCGCTCGGGATTGATTTGAAGAAGAATGACATCCGGTTTACCGAGGATGACTGGGAGTCGCCGACACTGGGCGCCTGGGGTCTGGGCTGGCAGGTGGAGTTGAACGGAATTGAGATTACCCAGTTTACCTATTTCCAGCAGTGTGGTTCGGTGGACTTAAAGGTAATTCCGGTGGAGTTGACCTACGGGCTGGAGCGAATTGCGATGTTTATTCAGAATGTTGATTCCATATTTGCGGTGCACTGGAATGAGCATCTTACCTGGGGTGATGTGTACCGACAGAATGAGGAGGAGTTCTCCCGGTTTAACTTTGAAGAGGCGGATGTGGAACTGCACCGGTTGCTCTTTGACCGATTTGAATCTGAGGCGCAGCGTTTGTTAAAACTCGGGCTGGTTTATCCAGGGTATGACTGTGTAATTAAATGTTCCCATTTTTTTAATGTGCTGGAGGCGCGGGGAGCGATCAGCGTCTCGGAACGACAGAATTACATTGCCCGGGTGCGAAGGCTTGCCCGTCTTGCCGCCGTCACCTATTTAAAAAAGGTAGAGCCCG
>OGCI01001137.1_pt1 | contig 24164 bp, 23 predicted proteins | sample 1570021 | NCBI WGS metagenome assembly OGCI01 (sample SAMN06264664, study PRJEB24512) | hot springs metagenome | isolation source: Hot spring water | place: South Africa: Tshipise | collected 2015-06-21 | reverse complement strand
ATTCAAAGAGGAGCAAGAGCTCCATTTGCACCTTTTGGTCTTGCTATTACAAAGTTAGGTGATGGCTCAGCGATTAATTTAAGTTGGAGGGACTCTTCCGAAACTGTTACTAATTTTGAAATTCATCGAAAAGTAGGATTTAAAGGAAATTATTCATTATACAGAACTGTTGCAGGGGATGTGAGAAATATAAACGATACGGGACTAAATAAAGACTCAACATATTACTATAAAATAAGAGGAAAAAATTCCGTTGGAACTTCACCTTTCAGTAATGAGGTAAATTCAGATAATCTTTTTAGCAGTGGGACACTTGAACCTCCAACAAATCTTGTCGCCCAGGCTCGAGGAACAAGATTAGTCATTTTAACGTGGAGAGACAATAGTCAGGATGAAAACTTTTTCGCAATTGAGAGGAAAGGAGAATGGGGAGATTTTTCAAGAATAGCAACCGTTTTAAAAGATGTAACATATTTCCGTGATACAACCTCTGGACTTTTTGCAGGTGGTAATTATTCTTATAGGATTAAAGCTTTCAGTAGCAAAGATTCTGCGCATTCAAACGTATCAACCACAACTACATATTCGTTTGATTTGCCAGCACCTTCTAATTTAACAGGTAATTATAATAAACCTCAAAGATTAGTAAACCTAAACTGGATTAATAATGATACTCAAGGTTTAATTAAGTTTTTCGAAATTGAAAGAAGTGTTACTGATAAAAGTAATTACGTGAGTATTGGAACTATATCTGCAAGTCAAACAAATTTTGTTGATTCTACTACTCAGGAGAATAGAGTTTATTATTACAGAGTTGTCGGATTAAATAATAATCGACAATATTCAGAATATTCAAATGAAATAGCAATAAGTACATATTGATATGTCAAATTCTCAAAATACATTTAATCAATTAAACACTATTTCTATTCTCACTAAAGAAAACGAAATTCTCAATTATTTACCTGCTAACTTGCTTGAGTTATTCGATAGCTTGATGGATTTAATCCCTCTTTCACTGGTAAATAAAAACAAAATAAAAATTTTACTTGATGAAAGGAAAGAAATAATCTGGTTAAAAGATTCAGCTGAAAATATCATTCTTGCAAATAATAGATATTTTGAAGTAACAGGAATCAAAGAAAAAGATTTTCAAAAAAAATCTGAAGATTATTTGTTTTTTCCATATCAGAAAGATTTAATAAAAAATTTGACAGAGTATTCAAAAGTAATTCGCAAACCTATTCTTATTCATGGGATTAAATATTCTGCTAACTTAGTCCAAAATTTTCCACTGGTTATTTATCCTGTCGTTGATAAACAAGGGAAAAATTATGTCTTTTTTAATATTTTAATTGAACCCTTGAAGTCGGAACTGAATAAAACAACTAAAATAAAAAGCTTTGAAGAAATTAAGTTTCCTTTTCTGAGAATTGATAGAAATAAAAACATAGCTGGATTCAATTCATCTTTCAGAAACTTGATTAAAGATCAGGTTGTATCCACTCTCTCTGATGTTTTTAATCAAAGTGTAATTGAAAAATTAGACGATTTACTTTTGAATGAAGCTGCTAACCAGACACTTTCTTTCGATGATTCTCTTTCATTAACAAGTATTGAAAACTGTGATTATATCTTAACGATTTTTAGAGATAATGATTTCTTTGATTTTTGTTTCTATCCATTTAAAAATCACAAAGACGTTCAAACTATACTCAGCCAACGAGGAAAAATGCTTGATTATTATATTCAAAATAGCCCAGAGCCAATATTTGTATTTGACAAAGAAAGTCTGAAATTCCTTGAAATAAATCAATCCGCACTAATGCTTTACGGTTATAGTCGTGATGAATTCTTAAAACTTGATTTAACAGATTTGTACTCACCCGAAGATTTTCAGTCTCTGATGGAATCAATTAAAAACAGTAGTCAGCAAAAAACCACTCCAACCTTTAAGCAAAAGACTAAAGATGGAAGAGATATTTATGTTCAATTGACTTATAATGACTTTAAGTACAATGGTCTTGATTCCTTTTTTGTAATTGTAAATGACAAAACTAAAAATCTCGAACTCGAGAATGAGAACAAATTCTACAAAGAATTCATTGATAATACTTCTGACTTAATCATTGAAACGGACGAATTTGGATTTATCAAATCATTGAATAATGCTGTAATAACTAAGCTTGGCTATGAAAAAGATTTTTTGATTGGCTCTTCATTCACATCATTAGTTCCTGATGACGAAAGAGGAATTATAAATTCAAACTTATTCAATAAACAAAAAACATATTCAATAGAATTAAAAACTGCTTTGAAAAAGTCAGATGGATCTTTCATAAATATAAAAGTTACTTCAATTCCAATAAAAAATCTTAATGAAGAAATAAATTCTTATAGTCTTATCATAAAATCCGATGAGAAGATAAAAGAAACCGTTACCGAAGTTAGAGAAGTAATTAAAGAAGTGATAGTAGAAAAACCAGTTGATGTATCATTTCCACAAGTGAATCAAAATTATCTTAATAGCAATTTTCTCTCAGGAGTTTTTCACGAAATATTGACACCATTAAATGTAATATTTGGATTTGCTCAGGAAATTGTTGAAGGCTTGGATAACCCAACTCCTGAACAAAAAGAAGCTGCTGATATAATTAGTCAAAATAGAATTAAATTATTAGATACAATGAACTCTGTGGTTGAATACTCTGAACTTGTTTCTAATAGTTCGTCATTAAATATCAGTGAATTTAATCTTGTTCAGGTGATTGAAAAATTAGAAAAACAAGCCAAGGATATTGCAAATACATTCGGAATTCAGTTTACTTTGGGCAAAATATCAAGTTCACTCAAAGTTGAAAGTGACGCAGAAAAACTTGAGAGAGTTATTATCGGATTAATAAAAATTATCTGTCGTCTTTCTCAGGAGAAAAAAATTTATTTATCATCTTTTGCTTTAGATCAGGAATTATTTTTCATTTCCGTAACCGATCAGTACAATTCTTCAACAAACTATCTGACTAATAATCTTAATAAAATTTTTAATTTACAGGTTGAACCACAAGATGTTGGTGCTCCGAGATTGACAGTTCATTTAACCAGATTTTTTATGAATTTGCTTAAGATGAAGTTTGTAGAAAAAATTAAGATAAATGATAAAATTGAATCTGGCTTCTTAATACCATTGAAACTAAAACAAGATGAATCCCCGGAATATCAAGTAGATAAAAGCAAAATTGAAACCAAACAATTTGTTGTATCGGAAATCCCTGAAAAAGTTACAGAGAATATCACTCAGCCATCAAAAATTAGTTCTCCTGATAAACCAGAAAAAGAGGAATCATCCAAATCAAAAATTGATTTATCAGGTTTAAGTTGTTTATACATCGAAGATCAAATTGATTCTCAGGTTTTATTCAAAATACAATTAAAAGAATTAAAAGAAATTGTTGTTGCTCCAAGTTTTGAAGAAGCTCTTCCTCATATTGAAAGTAGAAAATTTGATTTTATAGTTATTGATATAAATCTGGAAGGAGAATACAACGGTCTTGATGCTTTGAAATTAATTAGAAAAATACCCGGTTATGAAAAAACACCAATCTTTGCATCTACTGCCTACATTTTACCTGGTAATAAAGAAAGATTTATAGCTGCAGGTTTCAATAGTTTTATTGACAAACCAATCTTTAAAGAGAGAATTATTGAATCATTATCCACAGTTTTAGCTGGATAACTGAATCCCGGATAACATTTCCTTTTTATTCCAAAATTTAACTTGACTTGTATTTGTCTGTAATTTAATTTTACCATACAAATGTATGGTATTTTAGAGTAAGAGTAAGATTGAGAGTAAGAATAAGATATTAAAATTTTATTAACTGATTATTCTTTCATATTTAATCTCTTACTCGTAATCTGATTCTTAATCTTTTAAGAAACTATGAAAAAAGAACTAACAGAAATACAAAAGAAAATTCTCGACTATCTGATTGATCAGAAAGTTTCAAAAGGAATTCCACCAACTCTTGCAGAGATTGCGAAACATTTCGGTTATAAAAATCGCGCAACAGTTCAGCAGCACCTTCAGGCAATAGAGAAAAAAGGATATATCAAGAAGAATCCGAAATTATCACGCGCTATTGAAGTTACGGTTGAAGAAAAATTTTTTATTCCAAGACCAATTCTTGGTGAAGTTGCAGCAGGAAATCCGCTTACAATTTATCCTGATGCAATTGATACTGTTGAACTTCCGACTATAGTACGAATGCCAAAAGATTCTTTTCTTCTTCGTGTGAAGGGTGATAGTCTTAAAGATGCTTACATTTTCAGTGGTGATATTGTGATTGTAAATCCCAATCTTGAACCAAAGAACGGGCAGATTGTGGTTGCAATTCTTGACGATGCAGCAGTTGTTAAGCGTTTCTATAAAAAGAAAAATGAAATTGAATTAGTATCTGAAAATCCTGAGTATAAACCAATTGTTATTGAAAAGAAGTATCCTTCATTTAAGATAGTTGGAATTGTAATTGGTGTTTACCGAAGTATGAATAAAAAAGCGGTGTGAGGAATTATCATAAAACCTAAGTATAGTAAATTAACAAAAGTGTTAACTATCTATACTTAGGAGTTTAGTCTTATATAATCAATGAATACCAAATACCACATAGGAACAGCTGGCTGGTCTTATAAAGACTGGGTGCCAAACTTTTATCCGAAAAATCAATCTGCCGGATTTGATTGGCTACAGTATTACTCACATTACTTCAATTGTGTGGAAGTGAATTCAACTTATTACACTTATGTTAGCCCAAAAGTTATTGAGGGATGGATTAAAAAAGTTCAGAACAATGATGAGTTTATTTTTCACATAAAGCTTCATCAGGATTTTACGCACAAACGAAAATTTGATGAGCAAAATGTAAAAGTCGTTCGCTTCAATCTTGATTTACTTAGAAAGTCAGAGCGACTTGGTGGCGTACTCATTCAATTCCCATATTCATTTTCTTTTGATGGTGTCGCAATTCATCATATTCAGAAGATAAAAGATATATTTTCTGATGTAAGTTGTTTTGTAGAAGTCCGTCATTCAAGCTGGAGGAATAATCGTGCATTAGAATTCTTTAAGCAGAATGATTTAACTTTTTGTACTATTGATCAACCTCAGATAGGACAGGCGATACCGTTCGAACCAATAGTAACAAATGATCAAGCATACATTCGTTTTCACGGAAGAAATCTTGAAGCATGGAAAAAATCAATTTCTAATTTCAGCAAAGAGCAAACTTATCAAGAGCAAAGTTCGAGATATAGTTATCTTTACTCGCCGGGTGAATTAGTTGAAATAGCACAAAAGATAAAATCCATTGAACAAAAAGTGAAAGAGATAAATGTAATTATGAATAACCATCCGAAAGGTGATGCTGTTGCAAATGCATTTGAGCTGATTCATCTGCTGAAGGAAAAAACTAAAGTTGAAATGCCTGAAACAATTGTTAAAGCTTATCCGAGACTCAAAGAAATTTTAGTTAATTAAAAAAAGATCCCCCTCCTCTTTGAGGAGGGGTGTCACGATTTATCGGGACGGGGTGGTGTAATAATGAGACAAAACAATAAAAAAATCTTTAATAAAAAAGAACTTAAACCGAGACGAAAAGAACTAAGAAACAACTCAACTTTTGCTGAAGTTTACCTTTGGCAACAGATAAAAGGAAGAAAGCTTGATGGAAGAAAGTTCAGAAGACAGACAAGCATAGGGCCTTACATCGTGGATTTTTATTGTCCTGAAGAAAAACTGGTCATTGAATTGGATGGAGAAGTTCATTTTAATGAAGAAGCTATTAAGTATGATAAGGAGAGAACAGAATTTATTGAGTCTCTTGGACTAAGAGTAATTAGGTTTGAAAATAATGAGGTGTTGAAAAACACTGAGTATGTTTTGAACAAAATAAAAACATACTTTAAGGGAAATAATTAACCACCCCGTCTTCTGCCTTCAGCAGAAGCCACCCCTCCTTGGAAAGGAGGGGATTTTTTAGGATATGCGTACAATTTTTCATTTAGATCTTGATGCGTTTTTTGTTTCAGTAGAGAGAATTCTCGATCCGAAGCTTAATGGAAAACCGGTTATCGTTGGTGGTGATCCGAAATACGGAAGAGGAGTTGTTGCAGCATGTTCTTATGAAGCAAGGGCTTTTGGTTTACATTCTGCAATGCCGATAAGAACTGCATATAAACTTTGTCCGAATGGAATATATCTGCATGGACATTTTGAAGAGTATGAGCGATACTCTTCCGCGGTAAAAAATATTCTTGAGCAATACGCTCCTATGATTGAGCAGGCTTCGATTGATGAATTCTATCTTGATATGACCGGAACACAATTAATATATGGTTCTATGTTCGCATTTGCATCTAAATTGCAAAAGGAAATTTGGGATAAACTTAATTTGCCTTGTTCAATTGGCATTGGTAGCAACAAAACAGTTGCTAAAATTGGTTCTGATTGTATGAAACCCAAGGGAATCACTTACATAATTCCCGGAATGGAAAAGGAATTTCTCGCTCCAATGCCTGTTGAAACTATTCCCGGAGTAGGAAAAGTAATGAAGCAACAACTTAATGTAAGAGGAATTTACAGAATTGCTGATATAACTAAACTTCCTTCTGAATACTTCTTCGTTGCTTTTGGAAAATACGGAGTTGACTTATGGAGGAAAGCTCACGGTGAAGGCACAGAATATTTGACAGTTCAAAGAGAGAGAAAAAGTATCTCAAGAGAAACTACTTTTGGTAAAGATGTAACAAGCGATGAAGAGCTGAAGAAAACATTATTTTATCTGACAGGGAAAGTTTGTCAATCACTCAGAAAGAGAGGATGGGAAGCATCAACAGTGGAAATTAAACTTCGATATATTGATTTTCAGACTTTGATTCGTTCAAGAACAATAAAACCAACTGATGATGATAAAATAGTATTTGATACTGCCTGGGATTTAATGAAAAAAGCAAAAACAAGAAGAGTTGCTGTTAGATTAATTGGTGTTGGACTTACAAATTTTTCACCGGCGAGTGAGCAAGAGTTTTTGTTTGAAGATTATGAAATCAAAAGGAAAAAGATGTTCAGAGCAGTAACAAAAATTCGGGATAAGTATGGATTTGAATCCATTGTCTTAGGGGAAGGGAAGAGGAATTAAAAGTGATTTAATTTAGGATTAAAATTGATGTTGTTTTAAAAGCGTCATTCCGAACTTGTTTCGGAATCTGATATCTTGATTTTTGATTAAAATAGACCCTGTAATAAATTCAGGGTGACAAAAATAATCTTGAAAGACAGCTTCGTAGGAAGATGATTTATCATCCCGGAGGCCAATTCATTTTTCTGCCACCGAGAAGATGCATATGGAGATGATAAACTTCCTGACCGCCATTGTTTCCACAGTTGAAAACTAATCTGAATCCATCGTTAGCAATGCCCAGATCAGATGCTATTTTATTTGCTGCATCGAACATTTCACCTAAAAGTTGAGCGTGTTCACTGCCTTTGATATCAGTTACTTTTGGTATTTCTGTTTTTGGAATTATTAATATATGCACAGGTGCCTGTGGTCTTATGTCTTTAAATGCAAGAACATTTTCAGATTCAAAAACTATTTCAGCAGGAATTTCTCTGTTTATAATTTTAGAAAAAATTGTTGACATAACTATTCCTCCTTTTCGATGCCATACTTTTTCATTTTTGTGTAAAGATGACTTCTTTGGATATCAAGTATTTCTGCGGTTTTACTAATATTCCAATCGTTTGCCACAAGTTGTTTGAGAATAAATGCGCGCTCAGCTTTCTCTTTAAATTCCTGAAATGAATTACTCGTTTCTATCAGATTATCAAGTGATGCCTGAGAATCAGAAAACATAAATTCAATATCTTTTGCAGTAATTTCTTTCTTTTCAACTAATATTATAATTCTTTCAACCACATTTCTAAGTTCACGAACATTACCTGTCCAGCGTTGCATTTGCAGAACTCTTATCGCATTTTCTGTAAATTTAACCATAGGTTTTTTGTGCTTGAAAGTAATCTCATTACAAAAATGTTCAACGAGGATTGGAACATCTTCAACTCTTTCGCGCAAAGGTGGAACGTTAATTGGAATTACATTCAATCTGTGATACAGATCTTCTCTGAAATTTCCCTTATGAATCTCCTCAACTAAATTTTTATTTGTGGCTGCGATAATTCTTACATCTACATCTATCTTTTTACCACCACCAACTCTTTCAATTTTACTTTCCTCAATTGCTCTGAGTACTTTTGCCTGTGCTTGTAAACTCATATCACCAATTTCATCAAGAAAAATAATTCCTTTATTTGCAAGCTCGAATTTTCCGATTCTTTGAGAAATCGCTCCGGTGAAAGAGCCTTTCTCGTGTCCAAATAATTCTGATTCGATTAGTTCATTAGGAATAGCTGCACAATTAACTTCTATAAAAGGTTTATCTTTTCTCTCACTTTTTTTATGAATTGCACGTGCGACCAATTCTTTTCCTGTACCGTTCTCACCAGTGATTAAAACTCTGGTTTCAAGTGGTGCAACTTTATCGATGAGTTCAATTATTTTTTGAATAGCTTTACTTTTACCAAGAATTTCTCCTTCACCGATGAATGTTTTTCTAATCTCTTCATACTCTTCTTTTAATGTTGCCTGTTCAGTGGCATTTCTGACACTTATAAGTAGTTTGTCACGATCAATTGGTTTTTCGATAAAATCAAAAGCACCAAGTCTGGTGGCTTTAATAGCGTTCTCTATACTTCCATGAGCAGAAATAATTATTACTGAAGCAGAAGGTTTTTTTTCTTTAATTCTTTTAAGCACTTCAAATCCGTTCATCTCCGGCATTTGAATATCGAGTAAAACTACTGAAAAATCCTGCTCTGAAAATTTTGATAAAGCTTCAATCGCACTTGTGGTTGAATCAACAGCATAGCCCTCATATTCGAGGATCATGCTTATACTGTTACAAATTTCTTTTTCATCATCTATGATAAGTATAGGTTTCATTTTATAATACTGAAAAATTTTAATGATCTGATAAATAAAATTTGTGATGGCAATGTATTCTTATTTTGTTTAAGAATTTTTCCAAATAATCTTCCATAGTAATTAACATCAATATCTCTCAAATCAATTCTGCTCTGAACTTTAAAACTTTCTTCAAAAGCCTCTACAAAATAACCAATTAGCTCTCCTAAATCAAAGATTCTTGAATTGTATGAAAGGAAAGCGCTACCAAAAAAGTGAGCAAATTTATCCATATCTCCGTAATCATCTTTTGGCGAATCAACAAAAATGTATCTGGGAAGATTTTTATTCTTTCTGTTGAAAGTTTCTTCATCAGCTGAAATTAAAGGATAGCTTAATTTAATTTTTAATAATGGTGTCTGAACCGGAACTTCACGATAGGGAACAGTTGCAAATATAAGAGAAAGGAGTGCCTCGCTGTAATCAAAATCGTTAACTTTTAAAGCAAGAGAGTAAATGGAATCAACTGCGGCTAAATCACCATATTCGTTTCTGATGGTGATTAATTTTTCTGATGCGATAAATTCTGATACTAAGTTTACAGCTTTTGAAAGTTTACTTTGTTGTGCAGGTATATTTACTGTGAGAATTAAGATTAAGCAGATAATCAGATTTTTCATATTTACCACTGAGACACTCAGATCACTAAGAATTACGAGTTAATTCATCAAGCTTACTTAATACGCAATCGCCTTTTAAGTCTGTATCACTCCCGGATTAAATTTTGGAATTTCTGGATTGTGGTCCGCTACTTCCAGACACATTGAAATCCACTTTCGTGTATGTGCAGGATCAATTATTTCATCAACCCACAATCTTGCTGAAGCATAAACCGGATTGCTTTTTTCATCATAAGATTTTAGGATATCATTCAAAAGTTTTTGTTTTTCCTCCTCACTGAATTTGTGTCCGGATTTTTCTTCTTGTTTCAGTTTTATGTCGAGTAAAACACTGCTTGCCTGATTGCCGCCCATAACAGAAATTTTTGCATTTGGATAAGCAAAGATAAATCGAGGATCATAAGCCTTTCCACACATTGCATAGTTTCCGGCTCCGAAACTATTTCCAACTATGATTGTAATTTTCGGTACAACAGAATTTGCAACTGCATTTACCATCTTTGCACCATCTTTAATAATTCCTCCGTGTTCAGCTTTGCTTCCAACCATAAAACCGGTTACATCCTGCAGAAATATCAATGGAATTTTTTTCTGGTTGCAATTCATAATAAATCTTGTTGCTTTATCAGCAGAATCAGAATAGATAACACCGCCGATTTGCATCTCGCCCTTCTCAGTTTTAACAACACTTCGCTGATTTGCAACAATACCAACAGCCCAGCCATCAATTCGTGCATAAGCGGTAATTACAGTTTTACCATATCCAGCTTTGTATTCATCTATTTCAGAGTTGTCAACTATCCTGGCAATTAGTTCATACATATCATAAGGTTTAATCGTATCTTCAGGCAAAACTGAATAAATCTCTTCTGGATTGAATTTAGGTGGTTTCGATTCGATTCTGTTGAATCCTGCTTTTGGAAATTCACCGAACTTTGAAACAATATTCCTGATTTGTTCAAGACATTCTTCGTCATTCTTCATTATGTAATCAGTTACACCTGAAATATTTGACTGAACTCTTGCTCCACCTAATGATTCATTATCAATCACTTCACCGATTGCAGCTTTTACTAAATGTGAACCGGCAAGGAACACTGAACCTTCACCTTCAACAATCAAAGCTTCATCAGACATAATAGGAAGGTAAGCACCACCAGCAACACAAGGACCCATTATTGCTGCAATTTGTGGAATTCCCATTGACGACATTTTAGCATTATTTCGAAATATCCTTCCGAAGTGTTCTTTGTCAGGAAAAATTTCATCTTGTAACGGAAGGAAAACTCCGGCACTGTCAACGAGATAAATGATCGGCAAATGATTTTCCATCGCAATTTCCTGCGCACGAAGATTTTTCTTCGCAGTAATTGGAAACCACGCACCGGCTTTTACAGTTGCGTCGTTGGCAACGATAACACAAAGTCGGTTATGAATTTTCCCGATTCCATAAATTGTTCCTGATGATGGTGCCCCACCGAATTCTTCATACATGCCATAAGCAGCGAGAGTACTTAATTCAAAAAAATCATCTGGATTGTCAATTAGCTTTGCAATTCTTTCGCGTGCAGTCAGTTTTCCTTTTGATTTGTGTTTCTCGATTGCTTTTTTTCCTCCACCTTCACGAACTTTCTCCTTCAATGTTTCAATCTTACTGAGAAGCTCTGTGTGATAATTTTCTCTCTTGGTGGTGGAGTCGTTCTGTTTTATTTCTGTTCCAATCTTTTTCATAATGTTGATTTTTTTTACCACAGATTAACACAAATTTTACTCAGATTAACACAGATAAATTCGTGATAATCTTTGCTATCTGTGGTTTTATGTTCTCAAATAATAAATCTTTTAATTCCTTGTTTAAGATCTTTAATGTTAAAATTAATTAACAATCCAAGTTTAACTTCTGATAATTTCAAATAGGTTAACAACTGAGCAATATGTACGTCACTAATTGCTTCAACAGATTTTAACTCAACAATAACTCTATTATTCACCATTAAATCAATTCTATATCCTGCGTCTAATTTTATTTCATCATAAACTACAGGCAAAGCCTTTTCAACTTCAACATAATATCCTAATTTTTTTAATTCATGTTCCAAACATATTTGATAAGTGGATTCAAGTAATCCAGGACCTAACTTAGAATGTACCTTAAAAGCACATCCTATTATTTCATAACTTATTTTATTTAACTCTTCCAATTCTATGACTTAGCCAGTGATTTAAACAGATTTAATCAGATAAATTTGTGATAATCTGTGTTATCTGTGGTTAAATTCCTTTAGTTTTTTAACAAATCCTTTGCTATAACTATTCTTTGGATTTCGGATGTACCTTCGCCGATGGTTAGAAGTTTTACATCACGATAAAATTTTTCAACTGGATATTCTTTTATGTAACCATATCCTCCAAACATCTGAACTGCTTCACTAGCTGCTTTTTCTGCTATCTCGCTTGCAAAAAGTTTAGCTTCCGCTGCTTCTCTTGTATTTGGTAAACCGTTATCTTTCATCCATGCTGCTTTATACGTTAACATTCTTGCCGCTTCGATATTTGTTGCCATCTCAGCCAGCTTGAATTGAGTGGCTTGAAATTCAGATATAAATTTTCCGAACTGTTTTCTTTCATTGGTGTACTTTAATACAGCATCAAGACAACCTTGAGCAAGTCCAACACTTAAAGCAGCAATTGATATTCTTCCCCCTTCAAGTACCTGCATAGAATTTATAAATCCCATTCCTTCCTGACCGAGTAAATTTTCTTCAGGCACTTTGCAATTTTCAAATGCAAGTTGTGTTGTATCACTCGAACGCATTCCAAGTTTATTTTCTTTCTTACCAATAATTAAACCTTCAAATCCTTTTTCAAGGATGAATGCAGAAATACCTTTCTTACCAGCATCTTTATTCGTAATTGCTATTACTACATAGGTCTCACCAACAGTACCGTGAGTTGTAAATTGTTTATTACCATTTAAAATCCAGTAACCATCTTCTTTCACTGCAACACTCTTCAAACCTGCAGCATCACTACCGGATACAGCTTCAGTCAAGCCCCAAGCACCAATCTTTTTTCCACTTGCAAGATTAGGAAGATATTTTCTTTTTTGTTCTTCATTACCGAATAAGTTAATGTGATTCGTGCAAAGTCCGTTATGTGCTGCAACAGACAGTGCAACAGATGGATCAACTTTAGCAAGTTCTTCAATGATGAGAGCATATTCAATGTAACCGAGTCCGGCTCCACCATATTCTTCAGGTACCAGAATTCCCATAAAACCAAGCTCACCGAGTTGATGCATTATCTCCATTGGAAATTTTTGAGATTCATCGTACTCCATTATTACCGGACGAATAATTTTTTCTGCAAATTCTCTGATAGTATCTTGTATAAGAATTTGATTCTCTGAAAGTTCAAGTAGAAAAGGCTGCATTGGCATATTGAAATTCCTTTTAATTAATTTCTTTAAAGGTTCAGAAATTTTTAATCACATTTAATTCGACTTCGACTCTGAATATTCAAAATTTATCATTACAAAGATGCTGAAACGAGTTCAGCATGACATTTAAAGATGCTGAAACGAGTTCAGCATGACATTTGAATCGTAACCTAAATTTCACACTTTAACACGGCTTCGACTCTGAATATTCAGAATTTATAATTACAAAGATGCTGAAACAAGTTCAGCATGACATATAAAGAAGCTGAAACGAGTTCAGCATGACAATTAATAATCTATCTATTATTAACAAACTGATTTAAAATTTCTTCTGCAATATCGTAAGGAGAAGAATTACCTAACATAACATTTTTCATTGACGAATTTAACAAACTTTCAGAAGTTTGCGTCCAGAGTTTTTCTCTAAGTTTATTCTCTACAATTTCTTTGATTCTTACTTTAGTCCGATTTTCTCTCTTTAATTGAAAAAGATTTTTTTCAAGTAAAAACTTTTTATGATTTTCAATTTCATTTAAAACTTCGTCCATGCCTTTATTTTCAGATGCTACTGCTTTAATGATTTTAGGTAGCCAAGTATTTTCATCATGTTGTTTAATCATCAGAATTGTTTGCAATGCTGTATATGCTTGTTGAGAGCCCGGACGATCACATTTGTTAAGAACAAACAGGTCAGCAATTTCCATTAAACCAGCTTTCATTGCCTGCACTGAATCACCGCTTTCAGGCACCAAAACAACAATTGTCGTATCAGCAGCTTGAGCAATATCAAGTTCAGATTGACCGACACCAACTGTTTCAAGAATAATAATATCAGATCCGGCAGCATCAAGAATATCGGCAGTATCAATTGCTTTTTTCGAAAGACCACCGAGACTTCCTCGAGTTGCCATACTTCGTATAAAAACTCCCTGATCCATTCCGATATCATTCATTCTTACTCTATCGCCAAGTAGAGCTCCGCCTGTAAATGGGGAAGTTGGATCAACTGCAATGATTCCGACTTTTTTATTTTCCTTTCTAAAAAGTTTGGTGAGCTGATTTGTGATAGTGCTTTTACCAGCTCCCGGCGGTCCTGTGATTCCTATTCGATAAGCATTTCCAACTTTATTATAAATACTTTTAAGATATTCAGAAGTCAGATTATTATCTGATTCAACAACAGAAATTATTCTTGCAACAGCCCTTCTGTCGCCTGAAAACAATTTTTCCAATAAAAGATTATCAATCATTCAGGGTGAATTCTTTCTGAAAAAATCTACAGTAATATTCAGTCCATCTTCGATTTTAGTAGATGGTTTCCAGCCAAATTTTTTAAATAGTTTTTCTGATGTAATTACACTTCTCATTTGTTCACCTGGTGCAGGTGGACCGTGTCTTTCTTCTTTACCAGCATTGATAATGTTATTCAATTGATGAAATAATTGATTAACATTTGTTTCAACTCCGGTTCCAACATTGTAGATATCACTTTCTGTCTCATTCAAAGTTAGAAGATTTGCTTTGACAACATCGCCCACAAAAACATAATCGCGTGTTTGTTCACCACTGCCGTTAATTATTGGTTGTTCGCCATTCAACAATTTGGTGGAGAAAATAGCAACAACGCCTGCCTCACCAAAAGGATTTTGTCTCGGTCCATAAATATTTGCATAACGCAGAATTGTATAATTCAAACCATACTCTGCATTATAAAAGTAAAGATATTTCTCAACAGCAAGTTTGGAAATTCCATACGGTGAACGTGGCTGAGTAGGATGATTTTCATCAGCAGGGAAGTAGGATTGTTCACCATAGACTGCTCCACCTGTTGAAGCAAATATAAATTTCTTTACTCCAAACTTTATAGAATTCTGCAAAAGATTTATTGTTCCAAGTATATTTGAATTTGCATCAAAGGCAGGATCTTTTACGGATCTTCTTACATCCATTTGTGCAGCGTGGTGGTTTACTAAATCGAATTTCTCTTCATCGAATAATTTTTCAACCAAATCTTTATCACAGATATTTCCTTTTACAAATTTTGCTTTCGGATTTACATTTTTTTCAAAGCCTGACGATAAATCATCGAGCACTACAACTTGATGTCCTTCATTTACAAAAGCATCAGTAATGTGTGAAGCAATAAATCCCGCTCCACCAGTTACAAGAATTTTCAAATTTCCTCCGTATATAATTTATGATCGAGTATGTATTTTTCAATTTCTTTTGGAACAAGGTAATGAATAGGCAGACCTTTATGAACCCTATGTCTTATATCTGTAGCACTGATCTCAATTCCTCTTGTCTGAACGAATGTAGCTCTTTCTACATATTTATCTATAAACTCAATCGGTTGTGAAGATTTTCTTTTCAGTACTATAACTTTCGCAAGATTCATAATTTCATCAGGTTCTTTCCAGGTGTAAAATTTAAAGATGTTGTCGTAACCAATTATCAATTCTATTTCATCGTAATATTTTTTGAATTCTCTTAACGTGTCAACAGTGTATGATATATCGTGTTTATTGATTTCAAAATCAGATACTTCAAAAAAATCAATACCTTCAATTGAAATTTTAATCATATTCATTCTATCTTCAGCAGAAGATGTTTTAATATTGGTTTTATGAGGTGAAATATAAGTTGGAATGAAAATAATTTTATCCAACTTTCTGATTTCTCTTACAGATTGGGCAGTTATCAGATGACCGTGGTGAATGGGATCGAAAGTCCCGCCGAAAATTCCGATTTTCACTTTATGTAATCCCTGTATTCAATGAATAAATTAGTGAGTTTTTCGTGAATGTATTGCGAGCAATAACTAAAACTATCTTTGTGAGATAATTTATTGTATAGCAACTTGAAATTTGAAAAACTATTCACTCTGAAATGACCACCAATAGTATGAATGAAAAATTTTTCTGTTTTAATTTCTGTAAGTAAGTAATCATAATTTGTTTTAGTGTCAAGAAGAATACTAATCAAATTGTTATCATATCTGTTAAAAGCTGTATAGCAAATATCATTATTTTCAGATTTAGAAATGACTAATGAATTATCATCAGAAGAAATCAAATCTTCAGCTTTTTTTATATCTGTTGGTGAAATTCCCATAGTGTCAGCAAGAATGAAAATAAATTTTGAGAATTGTTTAAGGCTTTCTAAAAATTTTTCCTTATCAGTAAAACATTTAATATTTACTTTAGCTGAATTATATCTTTCAAAAGTTTCAGAATCAAATTGCTCTATAGGAAAAATATTTATCTGAATAACTTCCGATTCGTGAGCAAGGCATAAATTTTCAATCATATTTTCCGTGAGAGTTCTTTTTAAATAAAACAGGTCTTCATCAGAAAATCTAATATTATCGTTGAAAATAAACTCTTGTGCATCATTGACAGTTTTAATCAAACAATAAGCTGTTGAATTTGAATTCATATAAAATTCACCTGACTCAATAGGAAAGCGATTCGATTTTTATAATGTTCAATTTCAGCTTGATAATAATTCCTTGCAGAGCCTTTAGATTGTCTCATTTGTCTTTTTCTAAAAGCCAATGCAGTGGCGTATTTGATATATGGAATTCTGATTTTTTCATCAATCCAACCTGATTTGTCTCTTGCTGCTGAACTGAGTAGTTCCAAATGAAATCTTGGAATTATTCCTGTCAATGATTCTTCATATAATTCATTAAAAATAATCTTTCTTTCATTTCTTAGAGACAATTGAAATACGCTAATAAATATTAGTACTGAAATAATCATAAAAATAAAACCGAGAAACCAAGTTGATTCGAAACTAACAAATAAATTCCACAAAGAGTGAATCAACATAGCAATTGAAAGTCCCAAAAATCCAAAAATAACTCTGATGGGTTTGCTCATAAACTTAGATAAACCAAGGAATGCTCCTAATGTAGCAGTCGCAACGAGATGCATCACTGCAGAAAACAAAGTTCTGACAATAACGATTGAAATCCAGTCAGCGAAATTTTCGGTGTTGCTGATAAAGTAGAGAAAATTTTCAGTCATACCGAATCCTAATCCAATAGCTCCGCCATATACAATTCCATCAGTCAGATTATCAAATTTTCTACTGCTGATAGTGATAAGCAAAAACAGACCTTTAGTAATTTCTTCCACAAATGGTGCAATAATAACCGCACTTAAAACATCAACTCCGAATTCATCTTGAATGAAAACTTGTAAAAAAGAAGAAAGGATGATACTCCCAATAATAGCCAATATTACAGCTCCCAATGCTCCCCACAGATAATTAGCTAATACTAATTTAATTGGCTCTCTATCATATTTATCCATCCTCCAGATTAGATACAGATAGAAGCTCATTGGAATTATCGCAGCCAACCCAGATAAAATTATATACATCCTCAGAGCGAATTAATTTTTGATGATTGAAATAATTGGGAATAAATTATTCCTTTAACCAGGATTTTAATTCTTTTAATGTAGGCATTTTACCGTATGATAAAATACCAATCCTAAAGATTTTTCCACTCAAATATACTACAACTGCAGTTGAAACAAACATAATCGCTATTGCGATTAAATGCTCAGTAATTGGAATTTCCAATAAGTTTGCTTTCATTATCATTATAGATGGGAGAGTGAAAGGAATGTAAGTTAATACATTTACTATGGCGCTATCCGGATTTTGCATAGCACTAAGTAAAAATATGATTGGTAAAACTAAAATTATACTCAGATAACTCGTTATTTGCTGAGCTTCTTGTTCAGTGGATACTATCGAACCTATACCTACAAATAGTGAAGTGTAAAAAAGATATCCAAGAAGAAAATAAAAAAGTATTATCGGTAAATTTTCAAAAGTGCTGATGGAAACTATTGCAGAGCCGACAGCTGCTATTCCAAATAAAATCCAAACAAAAATTTGTGCTAAACCAAGAAAACCGAGACCTAAAATTTTACCAACTAATAATTGATTAGAAGTGCAACTCGAAACTAAAATTTCTATAAGTCTATTTGATTTTTCCTCCAGTAAGCTTCTAACAAGCATTTGACCTGAGTAAATAATAATCATCATCAGTAAAAGAATAAAAATCATTGATGAGAAAAAAGTTGTGAGAAATTCACTTTCTCCTTCTTCACCAAGTTTTTTGATTTTAATTGGATTTATTTCAATCTTGTTTTTAATGAAAGATAAAACTCTAACATCCAAATTCTCTTTAGTAAGTTGATTTATCAGAAAGATATCATTAACAGATTTTTCCAGTACGGAAAGCAACTTAAAATTTACCACACTTTTTGAACGAAAGTTAACTATTAAAGAATCAGACTCAGATTTATCAATGAAAAGATAACCTTCAATTTTTTTACTTAACACTTTGCTATCAGCCTGGATTAATAATGAATCTTTACTTAATCCTTCGACCTTCAGGGACTGAACAAGATATGCAGGTGTTCCATTCGATAGTTTTATAGATTCCAAATCATTTCTTACTTGCTCAAAATATTCATTGGTAAAATCCAAAATTCCAATCACTAAAGTTTCATCATTCTCAGATTGCATAAGTAAAGTCGGTGCAACTGAAAAAAAAATTATGAGCAATGGAGTTAGGAAAAGCGAAATCACAAATGCTTTAGATTTAACTTTCTCGATGAATTCCCACTTAGCAACTATTAAAGCTTTATTCATTTTGATTTCTCGTTCTTTATTGTATCAATGAAGATTTTTTCCAATGTAGGTTCGATTATAGAAAAATGATTTACTGAAACACGTTGAATAAGTTTTTTAAGAAAATCTGATGGAGAAATATTATCAGTCAGATGAATGTCAATTAAATTACTGTAAACTTCGTAAGAAATGACTTCAGTAAATGAACTAAGAATGTTTTCATCTCCATCAAAGTTTACTCTTATGTGATTTCCACCAAACTTCTTTTTTATTTCCTGCAAAGTACCCTGAAGTACAGACCTGCCATTATTGAGAAGCAATATTTCTGAACAGAGTTTTTCAGCAGTATCCATCTGATGAGTGGACAGGATAATACATTTACCATTATCTAAAAAATCTAAAATGAAATTTTTTATTTCTTGTTGATTTATCGGGTCAAAACCACTGAATGGCTCATCGAGTATCAATAAATCTGGATTGTGAATTACAGCAGATATAAACTGAATTTTCTGTTGGTTTCCTTTAGATAATTCTTCAATTTTTCTGTTTTTTAAGTCAGTTATATGTAGTTTTTCTAACCAAAAATTTGCTCTGGAAATTACTTCATTCGAATTTAATCCTTTCAAACTTGCGAAATAAAGTATTACATCAATCACTTTGCTTTTCTTGTATAGTCCTCGTTCTTCAGGTAAATAGCCAATGTTATTGAGAAATTTTTCGTCAATTGGGTGATTGTCAAAAAATATCTCTCCATCATTTGGCTTTATTATATTTAAAATAGATTTGATAGTTGTTGATTTGCCGGCACCATTTGGTCCTAATAAACCAAATATTTCCCCGCGATTAACCCGAAATGACAATTCATTTACAGCTTTAATGCTACCAAAATATTTTGAAAGGTTTTTTACTTCTAACATTTTTAGATAAAGTTGTTTGCACAAAGTTAGTCCTTGCACAATAATTATGAAAACTATTTTATGATAAGCGGTGAAATTTGCAGAGCTTTTGGTGATAATAAGTTAATTACTTTATTTATAATAACTTAAAATTGCATTTACATCGATAGTTTGATATTTTTGCTGTCCAAATAATGAGAAATTATAATGAATACAACAAAAGCAGATTTAGTAGATATAGTCGCAAAAGGTACAGGAATTACAAAATTAGAAACTGAAGCAATCATAGAGGGTTTCCTGAGGTCGATTATTGATACACTTGCAGAAAATAAATCTATAGAAATCAGAGGTTTCGGAAGCTTTAAAGTTAAAAAACGCAGAGCAAGAGATGCCAGAAATCCTAAATCAGGAGCAAAAGTTTTTGTCCCCGAGCATTATGTACCGGCATTCAAGTTTTCAAAAGAGTTCAAAGAAATGGTAGATACAGGAATTAAAAACAATATGAAAGTAAACGACAAATGACTTGTGAATTTTGCGGATTCAAATTACAACCTTCATTTAAGTTTTGTCCAAATTGTGGAAAGGAATTGGTTGTTAATAAGAAAATCCCATCTGTTAAATCGTCTCAAAATAAAGAAGAAATCAAAACGCTTCCTCCCCAAACAATTTATGGGCTGATTTTTGGCGGTATTGTCTTGACATTTTTGATATTATATCTCTCGGGAGTATTCTCAGGTCCTTCTATAAATAATGTTTCGAACCAAAGAAATTTTAATGAGAATAAAGAGCAATCTCAATCGGTGGACTTAAATAATATCCAAAAAATTAATGAGCTTGAAGCAAAAGTAAAAAGCAATCCAAATGATCATCAGTCTTTGTTAGAATTAGCTCATTTGAGAATGGATTCTGGTTTATTCGAACTTGCAATTGAGAATTATAAAGAATATTTGAAACATCATCCTAAAGAAGCTGATGTAATTGTAGATATGGCAGTCTGTTATTTTAATCTTAAAGATTATGAAACTGCAATTTCGTATATGAAAGAAGCAATTAAAATAGAGCCAAAACATCAGATTGCACACTTAAATATTGGTGTAGTTAATTTGAATATGGGAAATATTGCTGAATCAAAAATGTGGTTTCAGAAAGCGGTTGATCTCAATCCCAATTCTGATGCTGGCAAAAAAGCGCAACAATTATTAACATCACATTAAAATAAGGAGTAAAGGATGCCTTGTGGAAGAAAAAGAAAACGTCATAAAATGTCAACGCATAAGAGAAAGAAAAGATTAAGAAAGAATCGTCATAAAAAAAGAATAAGATAAAAATTCTTTAAGCCAACTTAGCTCAGATGGTAGAGCAGCGCATTCGTAATGCGCCGGTCGCCGGTTCAAATCCGGCAGTTGGCTCAAACAATCTCTCCATTTTCATCCCTTCTACTTAATTCCTATAACTGAATCTTAAATCATTATAACCTGATAACCATGCTCACAATATCAAAATTGTTTCAAATTCAGAATTCTTAATTAAATTTTAATTTTTTTTATTGAATTACTTGACTTTTACAATAATTTTGTTGAATTTTGGGGTGTAGTGGGGAAAAATGGTGAAATTCATTAATCAAATATTTAGGTTATGTTCAGAGGACAGTTTACATACTCGATAGATGACAAAGGAAGGCTTGCAATACCAGCAAAACTTCGCAAGCAGATAACTCCTGAATCAAACGACACCTTCGTGATGGTTAAAGGATTTTCACGTTGTATTGATTTGTATCCTCTGGATGAATGGCAAAAAATTGAGGAGAAACTTTTGCAATTAAATCTCTTCAATGAGCAACACACTAAATTTTTAAGAATGCTTTCAAGCTTTGCTTCTGATGATAAAATGGATTCACAATCAAGAATTTTGATACCCAAAAAACTTTTGGAATATGCAGAGATTGAGAAGGAAGTAATAATTCTTGGTGCTCTTAAAAAGATTGAAGTATGGAATCCAAAGAATTTTGAAAACTATTTAATGAGTTCACCAGAGACCTATGAAGAAATTGCGGCAAAAGTGATGGTCTTCTAAATGAGCATTCATCATAATCCAGTTTTGCTCAATGAATCTATTGATTACTTAATTACAAGTGCTGACGGAATTTATTTTGATGCAACTTTAGGTTTTGGCGGACACACTGCAGAGTTGTTAAATAGATTGACTAAAGATGCAAGAGTTATTGCCACTGATGTTGATGAAAATGCATTTAACTATTCCAAAGAAAAATTTAGTACTGATCCAAGAATTTCAATTTATAAGTTTAATTTCTCAATGGTTGATGTAATTGCAAAAATTGAATCAATAGATGGATATAATGGAATCCTTGCAGACTTAGGTGTTTCTTCTTTTCAGCTTGATAATAAAGATTCTGGATTTACTTATAGAGAGAATACTTCACTGGATTTAAGAATGGATAAGTCGAAAAGAATAACTGCTGCTGATTTACTAAATAATTTTGATGCAAAACAAATTGCTGAAATACTCTGGACTTATGGCGAGGAAAAAAACTCAAGAAAAATTGCAAGTATGATCGTTGAAAAAAGAAAAACTAAAAAATTTTCTTCAACTTTTGAATTGAATGAATTGATAGCTCAAACAACTCCGGTAAAATATTTAACTAAAACTTTATCGAGAGTTTATCAAGCACTCAGAATTTATGTAAACGATGAAGTGAGTAATCTAAAAGAATTATTAATCAATGGACTTAAAGTTCTAAAGAAGGGTGGACGATTTGTTGTCATAAGTTATCATTCGCTTGAAGATAGAATTGTAAAAGAATTTTTTGCTGAACACTCTAAGAAAGCTGCTGATAAAAAATCGGATCCGTTTGGAATTATGAATCTCGAACCAAAACTTAAAATTATTACTAAGAAACCAGTTGTTCCATCAAAAGAGGAAATTGCTTTGAATAAAAGAGCCCGAAGCGCTAAAATGAGAGTTGCTGAAAGAATATGAATAAAAGTTCGAAACCATTTTTATTATACTCATTCATTTTGCTGATAACCATAGTTGGAATTGTTTTATCGGTTGTTGTTTTGAAAATACGTTATGAACAAATGTTAATGGATAAAGATAAAACTCAAAAAGAATTAATTGTTACAATTCAGGAGCAGAAAAAATTAAATGCAATATATCAGGACTTGACTTCTGAGGAGTTCATAATACCATTTGCTGAAAATAATCTGATGCTTATTAGAAATTTTAATTCAAACGATCAGATTAAAATAAAAAAAGAACAAATCGAGCTTATAGAAGAGACACTGAACAAAAAATATGAATAATTCAAGAGCATTAGTAATAATTGGTTTGATTCTACTTTTTTCTGTAATCATTGTTGTACGTTTGGTTAATATTCAGTTAATCAATAAGGATAAGTATGCTCAGTTAGCAGAGCAGCAGCAAACCAGCATTGAAAAAATTAAAGCAGAGATGGGATTGATTTATGATAGAAATAATAAACTACTTGTTTATAATCGAAACGATGTAACCTTTTATCTTGACTTAAATTATGTTAAGAATGAGGATGAGAAAAAAAATATTGCTTCAAGATTTTCTCAAGCCACTGGTAAAAGCGAAAATTATTACCTATCGCTTATAAATAATTCTAAAGGAACGATTATTCTTCAAAGGAAAGTGAAGCCAGAACAACTTGAAAAATTAAGAGATCTAAATCATAATGGATTGTATTCAGTTCCTGATCCGACAAGAGTTTATTACTATGGTTCACTTGCAAGCCATCTTCTGGGCTATGTCAATAAACAACAAAAATTAGTTTCAGGAGTTTCAGAATTCTTAAGTAAAGATTTAGAAGGCATTGATGGTTATAGAAAAGTTTACAAGAATTCGATGGGTAAAATTGTGTCTTACGATGAAACGGAAATGCAGTTGCCTGTTCCGGGAAAAAATATCGTTCTTACTATAGATAAAAAGTATCAATCAATTCTCGAAGAAGAATTAAAAAATGGATTAAAGCAATTTCAGGCGCATTCGGCTACTGGAATAATAATGAATCCTAATACTGGCGAAATTCTGGCTCTTTCAAATGTGGACGATTATGATCCAAACTTTTATTGGCAATATGATGACTTTCAAAGAAGAAATAGAGCAATCACTGATACATATGAGCCAGGATCTACTTTTAAACCTTTCACATTCGCAGCTTTAATTGATAAGGATTTGTGCTCTACAAATGAAAAAATTTATACAGAAAATGGAACTTATAAATTTCACAAAGTAACCATTAAAGATGTTAAACCATATTCCTCTCTAATTGCTGAAGATGTAATTGTCAATTCAAGCAATATTGGCATTGCAAAGTTAGCTCAAAGAATTAAAGATGATGATTATTATAAATTTTTGAGAAGTCTTGGTTTTGGAAACCTTACTTCTATTCAAATCAGAGGTGAGGCTCAAGGAAAATTAAAGAAACCTACTA
>OGCI01001130.1_pt1 | contig 24278 bp, 21 predicted proteins | sample 1570021 | NCBI WGS metagenome assembly OGCI01 (sample SAMN06264664, study PRJEB24512) | hot springs metagenome | isolation source: Hot spring water | place: South Africa: Tshipise | collected 2015-06-21 | reverse complement strand
GAGAACCACGAACCGGGCCCGGAGGGCAGGAAGAGCGGCGACTACCTCGGCAACTTCATCGCCGCGGTGCGCAGTCGGCGGCCGGAGGACGTCGACGCCCCGATCGAAGAGGGCCATATCTCGTGCACCCTCCTCCATCTGGGCAACATCGCCTATCGCCTCGGGCGCGTCCTGCAGTTCGACCCGGAAAAGCAGGCCGTGATCGGAGACGACGAAGCCAACCGCATGCTCAAGGGCGAGTATCGCGCGCCCTTCACGGTCCCCGAACAGGTTTGAGGCCAGCGCGCTAGGTTGCGTTCCGCGGGCGGCGGGCGCCTTGCGTGGAGGCGCATGGCGAGGGTATGGAGGTTCGCGCCGGTTGGCGTCGCCGCGGCGGCGTTGTTGGCGGTGTCGGCGGCCGGGGCGTCGTCCAACCTATCGGTCAACGCCGGCTTCGAGGAGGGCTGGACGCCCGATCCGGCGTTTCACCGCCTGGCTACCGACGTGGCTGGCGCTTTGGGCCGGTGGTATGCGGTCGGCCAGGTCACCGGCTCCAATCAGGCTGCAAGGCCGACGCAGCGCATCGCTGTTCGCGCGGGGCGCCGCGATCAGTTTCGGCTTCGGGCCCGCGCCGCCCCTCCGCAGGTGAAAATGGCCCTCTTCGGCCGATGGCCGGCCGACGGGCAACGGACGACCACCCTGGTTCGTGCCGGCAACAACGGCACGGTCCGGGCTGCATGGTTGAGCTTCCGGAACCGCGCCGACACCCTTCAGGTGGCTCGCCTTGAAAAGGCCGACGCGAGGTGGCGGATCGCCGCGCGATGGTAAATCGAGGGCCGGGGCCGCCGGCCCCTTTTACCCCGCGTCTGACCCCGACGGCGGATGGGGCTATGCTTCGTCTACACCGCCGAGTTCGGCGACGATTGGGAATTTGCGTCGTCCCGCTCGGGCGGGACGGACCCGGGCCTCGGCAGGTCGCCAGCCGGGTACGAATACCGACCCGGCCATTGCCTGGCGCGAGGGGGTCCTGTGGCTGGCATAGGAGGCCAGCCGGGACGGCCGGCGCCGCGTTCTCGCCACGCGCGTCGGTGCGGGCGGCGTCGGGAACATCGAGCTGCTCGGCGACGCCAGGTTCAACGTCTGCGATCCTTCCGTCGCGATCAATGCCGCCGGCGATGTCGCGGTGGCATGGCATGACTTTCGGGCCGGCCGAGTGGACGTCCATGCCCGTCTCCGGCCGGCCTCGGACGGCCGGTGGGCGGCCCCGCGTCAACTGACCTCGGCGCCAGCGATCGACCGCCATGCCCTGTTGTTCTCGCGCGGGCACGAGTTTTGGATGTTGTACGAGACGGCCCAGGAGTACAGGGTCGGCGCCACTATCCAGCGGCGGCTGCGGCTGGCCAGGATCGGGCGGGAGGGCCTGGAGCAGCCGGAGGGCGGTGACGGACCGATGTCCGAAGGCTCCGAGGGGCCGGCCGTCGCATGGGACGACGAGGGGCGGCTGTGGATCGCATGGCTTGACCCCAGCGGCGCGAAGGGCAGTGGGTGGACGGTCCGCCTGAGCGCGTGGACGGGCGGATCGTGGCTCCCGCCCCTGCGGGTCTCGTCGGCGAAAGGCATGGATCGTCCGCCCGACCTGGTCGTTAACGGCCACGAGGTCCTGTTGCTTCGCCAGTGGGACAACATGCCCCCCTCGTGGACCAACGAAGCTGTCGCAGACGCCTCGCGCAGCGCGATCTCGCTCGAGGCGTTCGATCCCGGATCGCTTCCAGCGCCGGACCCGGCCGGGTGGCGCCCGCTGGAGGAGTCCGGCAAGCCCTTCACACCCGCGCAACTGCGCGCCGATCGAGGCGAAGATCGGACCGGCTGGACGATCACGCACGCCGGCCGGGACTACCGGTTGTTCTTCGGCGACCTGCACGAACACACCGATGATTCGCCTTGCGGCCGTGAACGGGACCGGTCCATCGACGAAAGCGATCAGCACATGCGCAACCTGGCCGTGCACGATTTCGCCTGTGTCACCGACCACGGCTACGGACTGAACTCGTACCTCTGGCACATGACGGCCAAGCCGGCACGGATCAACGAGGACCCCGGCCGGTTCCTGACCTTTTTGGGCGAGGAGTAGACCTCGTCCTTCGAGGAGTACAGCGCGGAACATCCGTACGGCTTCTATGGTCACCGCAACCTCATCTTCGCCGACGCTCGGCCTCCGCGATGGTGGAACGCGAGAAACCGCCAGACCCCCGCACAGGTGTGGGGGGGAGCTAGCTGCGGCGGCTCGGCGCCGACTTCGTCGCCATTCCCCGCCAGCTCGCCGACATGGGCAACGTGCCGACCGACTGGAACTTCCACGACGCCGTCGCCTAGCCCGTCGCCGAGATTTTCCAGACCCGCGGCTCCTAGGAGCACGACGGCGCTCCCCGCCAAGCCGGCCGGACGACGCCGGGGGGCTGTTTTTTTGCAGGACGCCTGGGCCCGTGGCCTTGTGATCGGCGTGATCGCTTGCCCCGACCACGGCGGGGGGGTACGGCAAGGCCTGCGCCTACGCGACGGAGCTGAGCCGCCCCGCGATTCTCGAGGCGTTGCGCGCCCGCCGCTGCTACGGCACCACTGGCGTGACGATCTTGCGCGACGTGCGCGTTGCGAACCGCCCGATGGGGGAGGCCGTCGCCGAGCCGCCGCCCCGTGCCGTGCCGGTCCGTGTCCAGGTGGACGCGCCGGTCCCGAGCGCCCGCGTCGAGGTCTGCCGCAACAACTTTCTCAACGACTTGAAGGACGTCGGCGCCGCCGCGGCGGGCTTCGAGTACGTGAACCGCGATCTTCCGGCCGACCGCACCTGGTACGGTGTGCGCGTCCGCCTCGCCGACGACAAGCTGGCGTGGAACAGCCCCGTTTGGTGGAACGGCCGCTGAGGCGACAGCGCTGCCCCAGCGGTTGCCGCGGGAGGTGTCTCACGGGCTCAACCAGGGTCGAACCGCAGCCTTTTGCCGAATCCCATGTGCCGGCACCCGGACAACGCTCGTGCCGCATCCCGTCTCCCCCGCCTGGCTTGAATTTGCCCACGCCGTGATGCCCGGCCAGCGGCCTTAACCGGCTGAGGCCCTCCGCGAAATGTCATCTTGATCTCAAGGCGACTCCCCTCCGCTCACCTGCAAACCGTGTCTCGCCCTCCACCGGCCGGCGCCGCACAGCCGCTGCGATATTGGTTCCTTTTTTCGCGTCTTGACGGGAACAGGGGGGAGGCGTACGGAGACTCCTGTGAACATCGAACACACCAGGATCGTCATTGCATGACGACGGACCCGGGAATGGTGTTCGGCGCCGTCGTCATCGGCGGCGGCATCTCGGGTCTGGCCGTCGCGTTCGCCCTTCGCTGCCGGGCGGCCGAGCTCGGCATGTCCTTCCGTGCTGTGGTACTGGAGCGCGACAACCGCCCCGGAGGAAAGATCGTCACCCGTCGCGAGGGCGGCTTCGTCGTGGAGGGCGGGCCGGATTCCTTCTTCAACCAGAAGCCCGAGGCGCTGGAGTTGGGCCGGGAACTGGGACTGGAGAACGAGTTTTTGCCGTCCAACGACGCTACCTACTCCACACGTCTCCTGCGCGGCGGAAGGCTACTCCCCTACCCCCCCGGTTTTCGCCTTGCCGTGCCCACGCGCCTGGGCCCGTTCCTTCGAACGCCGTTGCTGTCATTCCGCGGGAAGGCCCGAATGGCGCTTGACCTGCTGCTTCCCCGCCGGTCCGGCGACGCCGACGAAAGCCTCGGGGATTTCATCCGGCGGCGCCTGGGCCGCGAGGCGGCCGAACGGCTCGCCGGACCGCTGTTGGGCGCCATCTTCGTCACCGATCCGGCGCGGATGAGCATCCGGGCGACGCTCCCCATGCTGCCGGAGATCGAACGCCGTCATCGCAGCCTCATCCTCGGCATCCGGGCTGCCCGACGGCAGGCGCACCACGCCGCGGCGCCAACGATGTTCACGACCCTCCGCGGCGGACTGGCGACGCTGACGGAACGGCTGGCCGACCGCCTCGGCCCCGCCGTTCGCACTTCCTCGGCCGCCGTATCGCTCGAGCGCAGCGGATCCGGCTGGCGGGTACGGACCGCCGACGGGGGCATGGTCGAGGGCCGTCTCCTGGTGCTAGCCACCCCCGCTAGGGAGACGGCCCGGCTGATCGAGCCGCACCACCCGCTCCTGGCGGCCGCGATTCGCTGGATTCCCCACGTGTCGTCGGCCACGGTCAGCCTGGCCTACCGCGCCGGGGACCTGTCCGGGCTCTCGGGGGGTGGCGGGTTCGGTTTCGTCGCGCCGCCGGACGAGCCGGTGGACCTGCTGGCCTTCACGTGGTCGTCAAGGAAATTCGCCGACCGGGCGCCGCCTGACCATCACTTGGTCCGGGCGTTCGTGGGCGGACCGCGGCACGACGAGGCCGCCCGCCGAGCCGCCGCCGACCTTCTTGCCGGCGTGTGAACTCCCCGCCGTGGCGTGGTAGGTTGCGACGAATGAACCGAACCGTTCTCGAACGCCATGCGGGAGGGCCGCTTCGCCGATGAGCCTTCGGCCGGCCGCGCAGCTCATCCGGGGGCGACGCCGGATTTCGACGTCGCCCCATTTCTGGTGATTTGGGAGGTCACGCGCGCGTGCGCGCTGATCTGCCGCCATTGTCGCGCGTCCGCGGAAGACCGGCGCGATCCACGGGAGCTGACCACGGACGAGGGCCGGCGGCTGCTCGACGCCGTCGCCGGGATGGGCACGCCGATCGTCGTGCTTAGCGATGGAGATCCCCTGCAACGAGACGACTTGGAGGACCTCGTCTGCCACGGCAAGGCCGCAGGCCTTCGGGTGGGCGCGATCCCGGCCGAGACCCCGCGGTTGAACCGCGAACGCGTCGCCTCGCTCGCGGCGGCGGGGCTGGACCAGATGGCCTTGAGCCTTGACGGGGCGCGGCCGGAGACCCACGACGCGTTTCGCGGCGTGGCCGGGTGTTTCGACATCGCCATCGCCGCCGCCGCCTGGGCGCGCGAGGCCCGCGTGCCGCTGCAGATCAACACCGTTGTGTGCGCCGACAACGCGGCGGAGCTGCCGGCGATCGCCGAACTGGTTGAACGCATGGGCGCGGTGTTCTGGGAGGTGTTCCTGCTGGTTCCCGCGGGTCGGGGGGCACTCCTTTCGCCGTGCTCCGCCGAGCAGGCGGAGAAGTTGCTTGGCGACCTCGTCGAGCTGGCCGCCCGGGCGCCGTTCCTGGTCAAAATCGCCGAAGCGCCGCACTACCGGCGCATCGCGATGGAGCGCGGGCTGGGTGCAGCGCCCGGGGCGGAACGGCGCGGGCCGGGCCGCATGGGCTTGTCGCCGATGCCGGTCAGCGCCGGCCGCGGGTTTTGTTTCGTCGACCACGTCGGCGACGTGCATCCGAGCGGTTTTTTGCCGTGGCCGGCGGGCAACGTGCGGACGGGGGCGTTGGCCGACATCTACCGGCACTCTGGGATCTTCCGCGCGTTGCGCGACGCGAACCGGCTGCGGGGGCGTTGCGGACGCTGCGAGTTTCGTGCGGTGTGCGGCGGGTCGCGCTCGCGGGCGTACGCGCTGACCGGCGACCCCTTCGCCGAGGATCCCGCCTGCGCGTACGATCCGCCGGCGGGCCCTAGTGCACCTGTTGCGAGACCGTGAAGATCGGCAGGTAGATCGCCATCACGAGCACCAGCACGACGCCCCCGAACAGGCAGATGATGATCGGCTCGAAGAGCGAAGTCGCCGCGACGATGCGGTTCTCGACGTACTCCTCGTAAAGGTTCGCGATCTTCTCCAGCACCTCGGGGAGGCGGCCGGATTCCTCGCCGACGCCGACCATCCGGATCACCAACCGCGGAATCTCCTTGTCCTTTCCAAGGCTGGCGGCGATCCGCTCGCCGCTGACGATCCTCTCCTTGGCCCGCTGCAGCGACTCGACGATCACGGTGTTCCCGCTGACGGCCGAGGTGATGTCCATCGCGGTTGTCACGCCGACGCCGCCGCGCAGCATGATGGACATGTTGCGGCAAAACCGCGCCAGGGCGTATTCGCGGACGCAGATTCCGAACAGCGGCAGGCGGAGGATCCACGCGTCGGTCCGCCGGCGTCCCGCCGGCGTGCGCCGGTAGACGACCAGGGCGACGACCGGCAGCGCCAGCGCGCCGACGAACCACGGCCAGTGGTCGATCAGGAACTGGTTGGCGCCGAACACCACGCGCGTCAGCTTGGGCAACTGGACGTCGAACCCCTTGAAGCTCGCCATGAATTTGGGCAGCACAAAGGTCGTCATCACCACGCAAACGATCAGGAAGAAGATCAGGATGAACATCGGGTAGGAGGTGACGGAGCGGATCTTCTTGATTAGCTTTTCGCTACGTTCCATATAGGTCGCCAGTTGCTCGAGGGTTTCCGGCAGGCTACCCGATTCCTCCGCCGCGCGGATCAGGGCCACGAACAACGTGTTGAAGTGTTCCGGGTGCCGGGCGACAGCCGCCGAAAACGATTCCCCCTCGTGGAGCCGGGTCACGATGTTCTGCAGAACCTTGCGGAACGTCGGGTGATCCATGTCGTTGGCAATGGACTCCAGCGCGTCGCGCAGAGGCATGCCGGCGTTCACGGTGATCGAAAGCTGCCGGCAAAACACGGCTTTATCGGAGATCGTGATGGGTTTGCCCGTCTGGATCCACGGCCGCCGCGGCCGGGCGGCCGGGACCGCGACGCCGGCCGCAGCCTCGTCCCGCTCGATCAGCTCCACCACCACGTAGCCCTGCGCGCGCAACCGGGCGAGCGCATCCTGGCGGTCCGCCGCCTCCAGCGAGGCGCGGACGACGACGCCGGCCGAGTTGCGCGCCACGTACGAAAAAGTCTTCACGGCCGGGCCCCTCCTACTCTTCCATCGGCCAGATGGACATGACCTCGTCGACGGTCGAGACGCCGCGCTCGAGCTTCCGGAGACTGTTGCGCACCAGCGTCTCCATGCCCAGCCGGACGGCCGTCTCGCGCATCTCGACGTCGCCGGCCTTCCGGATGATCAGCTCGCGGATGGGGTTGGTGACCTCGAGGAATTCGAACACCGCCTGTCGGCCTTTGTAGCCGGTTCGGCCGCACGCCTCGCAACCCCCGCCCCGGTAGAATTTCCAGTTCAACGCCTCCGGGTGGACGGCGCCCAGGATCTCCCGCTGTTCGGCCGTCAACTCGCACTCGACGCGGCAGCGCGGACAGATGAGCCGGATCAGGCGCTGCGCGATGACCAGGCGCAACGTCGCCGCCACGAGGTAGGGTTCGATCCCGATGTCGCGCAGACGGCTGAACGCCGACGGGGCGTCGTTGGTGTGCAGGGTGCTGAGCACGAGGTGGCCGGTGAGCGAGGCCTGCATCGCGATGCGCGCGGTCTCCTCGTCGCGAATCTCGCCGATCAGGCAGATGTCGGGGTCCTGTCGCAGGATGGCGCGAAGCGCGTTGGCGAACGTCATCCCGACCTTCGCGTGGACGTGCGTCTGGTTGATGCCGTCCAGCACGTATTCCACGGGGTCCTCGACGGTCTGGATGTTCACCTCGGGGCTGTTCAGGAAGCTCAGCGCGCTGTACAGCGTCGTGGTCTTGCCGCTGCCGGTCGGCCCGGTCAGAAGGATGATGCCGTTCGGCGACTGCAGGATCCGCTTGAATTGCACCAGCATCTCGGGCGGGTCGAAGCCGATCTTCTCGAGGTCCACGACCAGCGAGCCGCGGTCGAGAATCCGCATCACGATCTTTTCGCCGAAGACCAGCGGCAGCGACGAGACCCGAACGTCGATCTCCCGGCCCGACACGCGGAACTTGAGCCGGCCGTCGAGCGGCAGCCGGCGCTCGGAGATGTCCATGTCGGAGAGGATCTTAATGCGGGTCACGATCGCCGGATACAGCCGGCGGGGCGGCGGCGTCACCTCGCGGAGAACGCCGTCCACCCGGAAGCGAATGCGGACGTTCTTCTCGCCCGGCTCGAGGTGGATGTCGCTGGCGCGGTCCCGCACGGCCTGCATTAGAAGCAGGTTCACAAATCGGACGACGGGGGCGTCGTTCGCAAGGACGCGGAGCTGGTCGGCGTCCATCGCAGGCTCGCCCGCCGCCTCGGCGGGCGCGGACTCCACCTCGGTCTGGACGATGTCCTTGAGGTTGCGCTCGATGTGGGCGTCGGGCCGGTATTCGCGCTCGATCACCCGCAGGATCCGGTCGCCCGTGCTGACGCCCCGGCGGATCTCCATCGAGGTCAGCGAGCGAACCGCGTCGACGGCGGCCAGGTCGAGCGGGTCGCGCATAACCAGCGTCAGGTGGGCGTCGCCGGGCTTGAACACCGGCACGACCATGTACCGGCGGGCTACCTTTTCGGGGACAAGCGCGATTTCCTCGGGCTGCAGCTTGAAATCCGACCCCAGCTCGTAAAACGGGAGGTTGTACAGCGCCGCCACCGTTCGCGCGATGTCCTCCTCGGTCGCGTAGCCGAGGTCCGTCAACACCGTCTCGAACGGGCGGCCGGACTCGAGGGCGGCCTCCTCCGCCTGCCGGGCTTGAGCGGGGGTCAGGCGGCCGTCGGCCACCAGCCGCTCGCCCAGCCGTCGGCTGCGCGCCGGCAGCCGGCCGGAGACGGGAACGGGACCGGAGTCGGGCGGCATCCCGCGCCCTCCTCAGCGATCCGTCCCGCCGCCCCCCTCCTCATCCACAACGGAGGCGGTCAGGAAGATCAACAGGTCCACTTTGTCCTTCGTCTTCACGTCGCGCCGAAAGAGCGCACCGAGCAGCGGGATGTCGGACAACAGCGGGACGCCGAACCTCTCCCCTTGTTCGCGTTCCCGCACCAGCCCGCCGATCACGACAGTCTGACCGTTCTCCAGCATGATCTGCGTCTCCGCCTCGCGCGTCGAGAGGACGGGGTAGTTCTCGATCAGCGAGGTCCGGTCGGTAACCGAGGGCCGGACGATCATCGAGATGCGGTTGCCCTCGCAAATCTGCGGCACCACGGCCAGTTGGATACCGATTTTTTCGTAGTACTCCAACGAAACCTCCGTGACGAGCCCCGCGCCGCCCGTGGTGGTGTTCTGGTAGGTGAGGATCGGAAACTTCTCGCCGACGATAATCCGGGCCTCCTGGTTGTTCAGCGTGCGAATGCGGGGCGTCGAAAGGACGTTCGCGCCGCCGGCGGACTCGAGCATGTGCAGCAGCACCGAATACTGGACGTCGGTCAACTGCTGAAAGAACAGATTGCCACCGGTGTTGAACGGCTGCACCTTCGAAAACGGCGCATCCGCCGGCAAGATGCTCGGCGACACATTCAGGGTCATCGAGCGACCTTCCGCCCGCTGGAAGTTGCGGCCGTTGGAAAACAGCCGGCTGGCGTCGAGTTCGACGCCGAGGTCGCGCACGGCATCCGAGCTGATCTCGACAAACCTCGCCTCGATCTGCACCTGCTTCGGCGGCACGTCGAGCGCGGCCAGCAAATCTTCGACGACGCGGATCACGGCCTGGGTATCGCGCACGACAAAGCGTTTGCTGCGGACGACGTTCTTCGGCTCCTGCGTCCGACGACCTCGGACAAGGGTCGTGTCCGGTCCCGAGGAGCCGCCCCCACCCCCGCCGCTGGTCGCCTCGGGCTCCCAGTACTGGCCAAGGGTTCGCAGCACGACGAGCGATCCGGAGGCGCTCAGATGGGGCCGGATGACCTCCTCCACGTCCGAGGCGTCGAGGTATTTGAGCTGGAACACCTTGACCACCGTCGGCTCCGGCGGTGGCGGCTTCGTCGGATCGGCCTTGGTGATCACGATCACGTCATCGGTAATCGAATAGGTGAAACCGTACGGCGTGAGGATCACATCCAGCGCTCGCGCCCACGGCATATCGGTCACCCGAACGTTGACGTTGCCGGTCACGCCGGGACCGATGACCACGTTGCGGCCCGTCTGGCGCCGGAATGCCTCGATGACCAGTTGGATATCGGCGTCCTGGATGTTCAGCGTCACTTTCTCGCCGTTGCCTCCTGACGAGTCGACGACAGTCACCGGCGCGGGAGGGGGCGGAGCCGAAGCGGGGGGGGCGTTGGCCCCCAACACCGGCCACACCGCGACAAGCGCCGCCACCGCCGCAAAGCCCATTCGGGGCCCATCGAAACCGTCGAGCATGCGCGTCATGCCGCCGCACCTCCGCCAGCCGGCCGCCCCTTGGCTCGGAGGATGCGCAGCATCTCCTTCGGGCGACCCGACCGGCCCAGCGCCTGGTCTTCCGTGATCAGTCCCAACGCGACCAACTGCCACAGCGAATCCTCCATCGTCTGCATCCCCTCTCCCCGGCTGGTCTGCAACACCGAGTACAATTGCTGGACGGCCCCCTCCCGGATCAGGTTTCGGACGGCGCTTGTGGCTTTCAGCACCTCGCAGGCCATTACGCGCCGGCTGCCGTCGCGCGCGCGCAGCAGCTGCTGGGAGCAGATGCCGACCAGCGACATGGACAACTGCATCCGGATCTGGTCCTGTTGGTCCGACGGGAACGTATCCACGACCCGGTTGATCGCGTTGGACGTGTCCTGGGTGTGCAGCGTGGCCAGGATCAGGTGACCCGTTTCGGCGAGGGTCAGCGCCAGCGCGATCGTCTCCCGGTCCCGCATCTCGCCGACCATGATGATGTCCGGCGTTTGCCGGAACACGTTGCGCAACGCCTCGTTGAACGAGGGGGCATCCTCTCCGATCTCGATCTGCTCCACGGTGCAGCGCAGATGGCGATGCACGTACTCGATCGGATCCTCGAGGCAGATCACGTGGCCCTGGCGGTGATGGTTGATGTGGTCGATCAGCGCGGCCAGGGTGGTGGACTTGCCGCTGCCGGCCGGCCCCGTGATCAGGACCAGTCCGAACGGCGCCATCGCGAACTCCCGCACCGACTCGGGCAACCCCAGCGACTCGAACGGCGGAATCTTCGCGGCGATCTGCCGGATCGCCAGCGCGATCGCCCCCCGCTGCCGGAACACGTGGACGCGGAACCGCACCATCTCGCCGAGCGCCGCCGCCAGGTCGACGCTGCCGCGCTCCTCGAAGATCCGTCGCTGACGCTCGTTCATCAGCGACGCCGCCATCTCCCGCGTATCGTCCGCCGTCAGGGGGGTGGGGTTCGAGGGCGTCAGCAACCCGTGAAGTCGCATCTGGGGCGGCGTGCCCGCCGTCAAGACCAGGTCCGACGCACCCCGACGGTACATCTCCGCCATCAACGCCTGCACATCCCGCGCCATATCTTCCTTGTAGCGTTTTTGCCAAGGCAGCGCAAAACCCTTGCCCTTCCGTCGCCCTTGCCGTCCGGCCCGCGGAACGGCCAACTCCGCGCCGGCCTCAGGGCCCCGGCCTATGCTGATTCGCGCCCATGCCCATCCGCGTGCCGGACTGGTCGGCAACCCGTCGGACGGCTATTTCGGCCGCACGATCGCGTTCGCCTTTTCCAACTTCCGTGCGGAGGTCACCCTGTACGAGTCGCCTCGCATCCAGATTCTTCCGGCCGACCGCGACCTCTCGGTGTTTCCCAACTTCGAGGCGCTCGTGCGAGATGTACGGCTGCACGGCTATTACGGCGGCCTGCGCCTCCTGAAGGCCGCCGTCAAGCGATTTCACGATCACGCGACGGCGGCCGGCCTGCGCCTCCCTGACCGCGGCTTCACGCTCGAATACGCCTCCGACATCCCCCGGCCGGTCGGCCTGGCAGGCTCCAGCGCCATCATCACCGCGTGCCTTCGCGCATTGTGCCGCTTTTACGGAGTCCGGATCCCCCTGCCAGAATTCGCCAACCTCGTCCTGTCGGTGGAAACCCGGGAACTGGGCATTCCGGCCGGTCTGCAGGACCGCGTCGCGCAGGCCTACGACGGCCTGGTGTACATGGACTTGCGGCGGAGCCTGATGGAGAGCCGCGGCTACGGCGAGTACGAGCGGCTCGACCCCGCCACCCTGCCCCCCATCTACATCGCCTACCGCCGCGACCTCGCCGAGGGCACCGAGGTCTTCCACAACAACATCCGCGCCCCTTGGGAGGCCGGCGATCCCGAGGTCCGCGCCGCGATGGGCGTGTGGGCGGACCTCGCCCGCCAGGTCCGCGACCTACTGCTGGCCGGCCGGGGACGGGAAACCTGCGCCTCGAGGAGGAACTGGCCAGGATCGGATGCCGCATCCTGCGTCCGCGCCTCGTTGAGCCCTCCAGGGAGAACCCCGAATGATCCGAAAAGCCGTCATCCCCGCCGCCGGCCTCGGCACGCGTTTCCTGCCGGCGTCGAAGTCCCAGCCGAAGGAAATGCTGCCGATCGTCGACAAGCCCGTCATCCAGTACGTCGTCGAAGAGGCCGCCGACGCCGGGCTCACGGACATTCTCATGGTGATCGGCAAAAGCAAGCGCGCCATCGAGGAGCATTTCGACCGCAATTTCGAACTGGAGGACGCCCTCGCCGCCCGCGGCCGCGAAGCCGAGCTGGAGGCGATCCGCCGCATTTCGGACCTCGCCCGCCTCCACTTCGTCTGGCAGAAGGAACTCAACGGCCTCGGCGACGCCGTGGCCCACGCCCGCGACCACGTCGCCGACGAGCCGTTCGCGGTTCTACTGGGCGACACGCTGATCGAGTCCGACCCTCCGGTCATGCGTGAGATGTGCCGGCTGTTCGACCGCCTCCAGACGGCGCTGGTGGCGCTCGAGGAGGTACCCCGCACCAAGGTGCATCGCTACGGCGTCATCGCCGGCGAAGAGAGAGAGCCTGGGCTGTTTCGGATCCACGAGTTGGTGGAAAAACCCGATCCTGACGCCGCCCCCTCGACGCTGGCCATCGCCGGCCGCTACCTTCTGACCCCCGACATCTTCGACCACCTGGCGGCCACCCCACGCGGTAAGAACAACGAAATTCAGCTCACCGATGCCCTCCGCTCGATGGCCGCCGGACGCCCGGTTCACGGCCTGCGGCTGCCGGGCCGCCGCTACGACATCGGCAACCGGCTCGATTTTCTGCGCACCAACGTCCTCTTCGCCCTCCGGCGCCCGGATCTCCGAAACGACCTTGCCGCGTGGCTGCGCGAGCTGGCGAGCACCCTGCCGGCGCCCGGCTTCGACCTCTCTGCCGCCGAGTCCGAGGACGCACGGGCGGATTGATCCCTGCGGCCGGCCGCTCCGGTCCATCGGGCACCGCCGTATTTCCTCCTTGCTCGATTCAGCGCCCACAAAGCGCCCACAAAAGGTTTGCTATCGAACCGGCCGGCCGCTAGGCTGAGTGGGCAGCGGCACACGTCCGATCCGAAAGGAGAACCGCCATGATCAGCGTTTCCGTCCGCCTGGCCCTTTCATGGATGTTCGCCTGCGCCGTATCTGCGCAAAGCCCGACGGAAACGGAATGGCCCCGGTTCCGGGGGCCAGAAGGCAACAGCATCGTCCTCGATCCGTCGTTTCACGCCCCCACCGTCGCGCAGGGCCGGAAGTTGTGGACGGCCTCCGTCGGCAAGGGGTACTCCGGTCTCTCCATCGCGGCCGGCAAGGCCGTGACGCTGGGCAATAAAGACGGCCGGGACCAAGTGGTGTGCCTCGACGCGGCCAGCGGCCGCGAGCTTTGGCGTCATGATTATCCCGCCGAACCGGGCAGCTATCCGGGCCCCCGTGCGTCGCCGTGGATCGAAGGTAACCGCGTGTATGCGATGAGCTATTGGGGCCATGTCTATTGCCTCGACGTGGCCAGCGGCAGACCCCTATGGTCGAGGAACGTCGCCCAGGAAGTCGGGGCCGATCACGGCCGCTGGGGCTTTGCCGGATCCCCGGTCGTCGACGGCAACGCGCTGATCATCAACGTCGGCAAGGCCGGGTGCGCGCTCGACGAGGCCACCGGCCGTCTGCTGTGGAAGACCGGCGGCGGCACCAGCGGGTATTCGACGCCCGTTCCGCTGCGCCATCGCGGCCGGCCGCATTGGGCCATCTTCGGCGCCAAGGCGTTCTACCTCGTGGAGGCCGCCGGCGGCCGCATCGCGTTCCAGCACCCTTGGGAAACGTCGTGGGACGTCAACGCCGCGGACCCCCTGCCCGTTGGCGACCGTGTCTTCATCACCTCCGGATACGGCAAAGGTTGCGCCCTATTGGACCTCGCCGGCTCTGAACCGAAGGAGGTTTGGCGCAACAAGGCCATCGCCAGCCATTTCAGTAGCGTCGTCCTGCACAAGGACCACATCTACGGCTGCGACGGCAACACCGGCAAGGGCCACCTCGTCTGCCTGCGAGCCGCCGACGGCCAGGAACTCTGGCGTGAAACCCTCGGGTTTGGCTCGGTCATTTTGATCAACGACACCCTCGTTCACTTCAATGAAAAAGGCACCATCACCATCGCCCCGGCTCAGACCGAAGGGTTTCGGTCGATCGCCCGTGTAGAAAACGTGGTCACCGGCGGCAAGGTGTGGACCGCGCCCGTCTACGCGTACGGCCGGCTGTTCATGAGGAACGATCAGGGCGATATCGCCGCCATCGCCGCGTCCAGGTGATCCGTGGAGCGGATGCCCGCCACTCCGCCTCGCTCGCCGCCGGGCGGGCCGTGTGATGCCGAGTGGGAACCGCACGCCCAGCCCGCCGAACCCGCACCGGCGCCAAGCCATGGGCGGGCCGTCGTTTGCCGGTGCTTGTTTGCCCGGCGGGTGAATGCCGTCGCAGCCGCGCATCTGGCGGACTCCCTCGCGCGGGCGGGCATCGAGGTTCGCTTGGTCGACGATCTCTGCGCGGAAGCGGAACGACGCGCCGCATGGTTGCTGGAATGGGCGGCGGCGGGGGAGCTCCGCGTGATCGCCTGCCGGCCGCGCGCCATCCGGGCCCTCTTCGACTGGATGGGCATTCGCGACGGCGTGAGCGTCGTGGAGGACATCGTCCATCTGACGGTGGAGGAGGCCGCACGAAGGGCGGGTACCCCGCCGCCGGCCTCCTCCGCGCCCGTCTCTCCCTCCCCTCCGGCTCCGACGGACGGATGGATGCCATGGTTCCCAGTCGTGGAGATCGCCTGCTGCACCGGCTGCGGACAGTGTGTCGAGTTCTGTTGGTTCGGCGTGTACGAGGCCGCGGCCGGAAAGGTACGGGTTGTGCGCCCCAGAAACTGTCGGCCGCACTGCCCCGCATGCGCCCGCATCTGCCCGTCGGCGGCCATCATCTTTCCCAAGCATTTCGAGGCCCCGATGGACGGATCGGACGTCCAGGACGACGACGCCGCGCGGGCGGCCGCCGCGGCGGCGTTGCACGAGCACCTCGGGCGCGACCCTCGGGCGGCGCTGGCCGCTCGCCGCGCCCGGCGCAATGTGATTTCCGCCGATGCCGTCCGCCGCGCAATAAACGAGCAGGCGCGGCATGCAGGCGGCCCTGCCGGAGGGGCCGCGGGGCCTCGCCCGTGACGGCGCTTCGCTGTCTCTGGAGGAGGGCGCGGAGCGTGGACCTGCGCATCCTTCGTCGCGCGGCCGTCCACGGGATCGTCAAAAGCGGCCGCATTCTGCGGCGACGCCGGCGCGGTGTCCCCGGTCCGCCGCCGTTCCTGTTCATCTCGTTGACCAACGACTGCAACCTCTCGTGCCGAGGATGCTGGGTGACCCCGACGCGGCCGCCGACGGCGCTGCCGTGGGACACGCTGGATCGTTTGATCGGCGATTGGCAGCGGCAGGGGGCGCCGGTGTTCGGGCTGCTCGGTGGCGAGCCGCTGCTGTACCCGGCGCTCGAAGAGGTCCTCGCTCGCCATCCGAACGCCTTCTTCCTGGTGTTCACGAACGGCTGGCTGCTCGACGACCGGCGCGCGGCGGCGTTCCGGCGGCTGGGCAACGTCACTCCACTGATCAGTTTCGAGGGACTTGGCGCGGCCGCGGACGAGCGTCGCGGCGGCGCCGGCGTTGCAGACCGGACCTGGGCCGCGGTGGATGCCTGCCGCCGCCACCGCCTGCTGACCGGAGTGGCCACGAGCCTTTGCCGAACCAATTTGGACGATCTGGCCTCGGACCGTTTCCTGGCGGAACTGATCCGCCGGGGCGTCCACTATGTCTGGTACTACCTCTACCGCCCCGTCGGTCCCCGCCCCTCGCCGGAGCTGGCCCTGGGGGCGGAGGACATCCTCTGCGTGCGGCGATTCGTCGTCGACGCCCGCCGTCGGTGGCCGATCCTCATCGTGGACGCTTATTGGGACGCGGACGGACGACCGCTGTGTCCCGCCGCTGCCGGCCTCAGCCACCACATCGCCCCCTCGGGCGCCATCGAGCCCTGCCCCGTGATCCAGTTCGCAGTGGAGGACATCGGGGACGGAGCCGGCGTCCCCGAAAAGATCGCCGGCTCGCCGTTCCTCGCCGCCGCCCGGGCCAGGCTGGCGGAGGCCGGCGGAGGGTGTATCCTGCTCAAGGACCCCGCCGCGTTGGGGGAGTTTTTGCGGTCCGTCGGCGCCCGCGACACCAGCGGGCGAGGGACAGGTTACGCGGAGCTGGCTGCCCTGCGGCCGCGCCCCGACCATGCGGTCGGTCCACCGATCCCTGAACGGCACTGGATGTATCGCTGGGCAAAACGCCGGGCATTTTGGGGCATGGGGGCCTATGGGTAGCCGCGAGCACAACGCCAGCCGGCCGGCCGACGCCACGGCGGGAACGGCCGACCCGCGGATGCCGGCGGACCGGCACGACCGCGAGCGGCTGCGGCAGGCCGCCGACCGATGGGTGGACGCCCATCAGCTGCGGCCGCCGCTCACCGTCGGCGACCTGCGTCTACAGGCCCGCCGGCTGTTGAACCACCACGGCCTCCGCCCCGACCACGAGGACTACGTCACCGTCTTGCTCAACAACGCCCTGTGGGCGCCCATCGTCGCGGAAGTCCCCTTCGACCGGCGCCTGTTGCTGCTGCCCCAGTGCCTTCGGGCCGACGGCGAGTGCCCGGCGCCAACCGACGCCGTCGGCCTGTTGTGCCAGCAGTGCGGCCGATGCCCCATTTGCGGATTGCAGACCCTCGCCGAACGCCTCGGCTACCTCGTGCTTGTGGCCGAAGGCACAAGCGTCGTCACGCGCCTGATCGATAGCGGACAGGTGGACGCCGTCATCGGCGTCAGTTGCCTCAACGTCCTCGAGCGGGCATTTCCCCACCTGGCCTCCGACGCCATTCCAGGCTTGGCCATCCCCCTGTTGCGCAACGGCTGTCGGCGGACGGACCTCGACCTGGACTGGACCATCGAGGCCATCCGGCTGCGTCGCGACACCGGACGCCGAGAGGGATCGGACCTCGAGCAGCTTCGCGCCACCGTCGCGCGGTGGTTCTCCCCGGCCGAACTGGACCGCATCGCCGGGCCGGCGGTGTCTGCGGTCGACCGCCTCGCCCGCGACTGGATGAGCCGGGGCGGCAAGCGCTGGCGTCCATTCCTGGTGGCCGCCGCCTGGCAGTCCGCCGTCCGCGAAGGCGGGATGCCGCCGGATTCCGTCCGCTCGCTGGCGGTCGCCGTCGAATGTTTCCACAAGGCCTCGCTGATCCACGACGACATCGAAGACAACGACGGTCTTCGCTACGGCCGGCCGACGCTGCATGCCGAACACGGCATTCCCATCGCGATCAACGTCGGTGACGCACTGGTCGGAATGGGTTATCGGCGGATCGCCGAGTGCGGGGCGCCGCCCGACACGGTCCACGCCTTGCTGCGGATCGCCACGGAAGGCCACGGCGCACTTTGTGCCGGCCAGGGCGAGGAACTCGCCTGGCTGCGCGATCCTTCGCCCATGTCCGTCGACCGGATTGTCGAAGTGTTCCGGTTGAAGACGGCACCGGCCTTTGAGGTGGCGCTGCGCATGGGTCTGCGGGTTGCTGGCGACGTCGCGCCCGCTGTGGACGCCGCCGTCCGCAACTACAGCGCGGCCCTCGGCATCGCCTATCAAATTCGCGACGATCTGGACGACCTCGACGCCCCCACCGCCGCGGGCCCGCGGCTCTCCATTCTCTACGCGCTAGCCTGGGAGACGGCCGCCGGCGAGCAGAAAAAACACGTCGAGGCCGACTGGTGCCGCCCCCGCGGGCCCGAAGCAGTCCACCGTCTTGCCGATTTTGTTCGGCGCGCCGGCGTGGTGGAAAAGGCCCGCCTTCTCCTCGACCACCACCGCAATGCCGCCGTACGCGCTCTTCAGCCGGTGGACAACCTCCAGCTCCGACGGCTGCTGGCCCGCCTCGTCAGCCGGATTCTGCCGAAGATGTGAGCAACGCCTCCGCCACTGCCTCCCCGGCCGCCGCGCGCTGTTCAATCATCGGGCAATGGGGGGACTGCCTCCGCGCTGGCCAGGGGCTTCTTACCGCCCCTGCGGCGGCCGAACTGGCGGAGTTTGTCCGCAGACGGCGCGCCCGGGGCGGCGGCCATTGTGGGCTCGCCGGGAACGCCGACCTGTATTTCACCGCCTTCGCCCTCGAGCTGGAATCGGCGTTGGCGATTCTCCCGTCCGCGGAGACGGTCCGATGGCTTCACCGCTGCGCCGAGACACCGCCCCCCGACCTTCTCCACGCGGCCTCCCTGCTCCGCGCGATGCGCGCCGCAGGCCTCTCTCCGGACGGCGCCCGGTGGCGCGCATGGCTGGATCCGTTCCGCGCGGCGGACGGCGAATGGCGGTTGCGACCCCACGGTGGCGGGGGACCGTACGCGATCTTCCTCGGCACCGTGTGCTTCTCGGCACTTGACCTCCCGCCCCCCGCTGTCACCGGCCCGGCCATCCGCCGCCACGCCACCCCGACGGGCGCGTTCGCCGCTGACGCGCTGCACGGGCTCATCGTACCGGTTGCAGCCGCCGCGCTTTCAGCCCTGGCCTCCGCCGGCGAAACGCCTCCGCCGGAAGCACTGCAGTGGCTGGTCTGTCGACGACTGCGTGGCGGGGGCTGGCCCGCGGCCGACGGCGCTACTGTGCCGGACTTGCTCGCCACCGCGACCGTCAGGTTCGCGCTCTGGAGGGTTGGCTGCCTAGAGGCTTCGTGGGCCGCCGACGACATCGATTTGGTCGCCGCTCATGCCGTGGGCGACGGAGGCTTCGGCCAGACGCCCGCGGCCGCGCAGTCCGACGTTGAGTCGAGCTGGTATGCCCTGCTGGCCCTGGGCACCATCGTGCTGCCGACTCGGTTGAATGAGCGGCCGGGGGAGGTGCGCCCGGATCTACCGGATTCGCGACTGCCGCCATGACGCCGCGCGCCGCGTTCATTGTGGTTCTCCTACTGGCCGCCGCAATGGGGGCGCTGGCGGTCTGGGGCAGAAACCGGCCGCTGGTCGTGGTCGAACGGCCGATCTTGACGTCTGCGGATCGCCTGTGCCCGGAGTGCCGCGGCACGCGGCGGGTGGCCTGCCGGGCATGCGAGGGGGCCGGCTGGATTGCTGGGGCCGAGGTGACCTGCCGCCACTGCGGAGGCAGCGGGCGCACCGACGGGGGAACACTGCTGCGCCGTTCCCGCCCGGATCGCCAGTTGGGCGCGCCGGTCCCCTGTCCGGTCTGCCAAGGTCGCGGCCGCGTCGCGGGCGGACGCACGCAATGCCCCGGATGCGGGGGCACCGGCCGCATGCCTTGTCCCGCTTGCGCCGGCACCGGTGGCGACGTCTCCTCGCCGCCGGCCACTCGGCGGACTGTGCGGGAGGAATGCTCCGCCTGGGAGCGTTTCTGGTCATGGTTCGGATTCCCGCCAGATCCGAACCCACCGCCCCAGCGGAAGCCGGACGGTTCGGTGCCGATCGTGGAGCGCTATCTTCTGCTATTCAGCGCGCCCGGCCGCAGCGCCCGGGTACTCCGGTGGGGGGAAGCGCACTTTACCTCGGGCGGCTGGGAAATTCCGGCCAGAGTCCGGTTCATGGAGGGGACGAATCAGCGAGAAGAGGGCCGGTGGTTTCGCATCGAGCAACGCGAGATCGTCGGCAGCCGGCCGGTCGCGTTCGAATGACGTCCGCGCCCTCTCCGGTGCGCCCGCGTTCAGGGCGCCGTGCCTGTGGCCGCCGATTCGGCGGGGATCTCGTCTAGGGCGTGCGGCCAGATCGCCACGCCTCCGACGCGCTCCCTGATAAACATCGGAGTGGAGTCGGACTCCCGGCGGCCGATCCGGAGCGGCCGGTCATCGACCAAAGGGCCGACCGTTCACGTAGGCTCGGCCGACCGCGCGCCGCCGGACAAAGGCAAGGTGTGTCCACCGTTCCGGCGGAACGGCGTACGCAGCCGTCGTGAAATGCCATTGTTCACGCGAAGCGACATGTTGTCCGGTCCCTCGCTGGAGGCAGCCCGAAGGACCATTCGCCCGCATGGTCGAGGTCGTTGCCTTTGGACAACACCACGCCCTTTGACTCCAGCCACACCCACACCGCCAGCGTGAGATCGCCCGCCCCGAGGTCGACGTCGGCCGGCCACTCCGCGAACGCCGCGGACTCGTCCTGTCGAAGAGCCGCCCCGGCCGCCGGGGTCGGTTCCGTCCTCGACCGCTGATCTCTCCCGGTAGCGCGGAACGGCCACCCGGCCTAGAGTCGCGCCATCGCAGCAGACGATCACCCCACGAACGACTGCGCCGAGATCGGGAACCCCTCCATCTCGACACGGTGGGGCGCTCGCGTACGGGCGCGCAGCCAAGCAGAGGCCAGCGGGTGTGGTTCGGCCGCCGGCCACCCGGCGTGGAGGACCGGTTGCAGAGACTGACCCCGGTGAGCCCCATGTGGAAGCAGTTCTCGCCGACGTTGCCGACGTTGTGTCCGATCATCATCACGCCGCTGCGGCCGCCGTCGCGGTGGGAACAGCGGCGGATGTCGATGTGCACGGCGTTGTGCATCCAGATCAACACCCCCTCCCTCATGCCATCATGGCCCCATAGATGTGCAGGCGTGCCCGCAACAGGTCGGCGGCCGGGGCATCCAACGGTGCCTCGCGGCGCCGGAATCGCCGGCCGTCCTCGAGGAAGCCGCTTGCCCTTGGCGCCCGGGGGGATAGATTGTACGCATGATGCGACGACGTCGTTTTGTTGCAGCCGTGGCGGCGTGGGCGGCGGCGGGCCGTACGCCGGCAGACGGCGAGTCCGATGGCTCGATGATCCGCAGCATCGCCTACGACGCCCGGACGCAGACGCTGACGGTCGTCATGGCGAAGGACGGCCGGACCTACCGTTACCTCCGGGTGCCGGACAAGGTCTACCGAGATTTTGCGGCCGCGAAATCGAAGGGGACCTTCTATCTTCTCTACATCAAGGGCCGATACGAGTTTCGGGTCGAATAGGGTGGCCGCCGCGCGATGCCCCGGCTCGACGACCATCCCCTGCTGATCCTCGACGGCGCCTGCGGCACCAACCTGCAATCGATGTCCATTCCCCCCGACGCCTGGCAGGGGCGCGAGGGCTGCAACGAATGGCTGAACGTGACGGCCCCGCAGGTCATCGAGGAACTGCACCGGCGTTTCATCTGGGCTGGCGCGCGGATCATCGAAACCAACTCCTTCGGCGCCAACGCCGTCGTGCTGGCCGAGTACGGCCTGCAGGATCGCGTGGCGGAGATCAACCGCGCCGCCGTCGCCGCCGCCCGTCGGGCCGCCGTGGACCGGCCGGACGTCTTCGTCGCGGGGGCGGTCGGACCGGGCACCAAGCTGCCATCGTTGGGTCACATCGGCGTGGAGGAGCTCGAGGGGGCCCTGCGCGACCAGATGTCGGCCCTCGTCGAGGCGGGCGTGGACGCGTTGTTGATCGAAACCTGCCAGGACCTCCTGCAGGTCAAGACCGCCGTCATCGCCGCGCTGGACGTGGTCGGGCGCGCCGGCCGCGAGGTGCCGGTGATGGTGTCCGTCACGATGGAGGCCTCGGGCACGATGCTGGTCGGCACGGATATCGGCGCGGTTTGCGCGACGCTCGAGCCGTTCCCCATCTACTCGCTCGGCTTGAACTGCGCCACCGGCCCCGACGCGATGGAGTCCCATTTGCGGTATCTGGCGGACAACTGGCCGCGCCGGATCTCGTGCTATCCGAACGCCGGCCTGCCGGAAATCGAGGGGGGCCGGACGGTCTACAAGCTGGGGCCAGGGCCGTTCGCCGCCGCGATGCGGCGGCTCGTCGAACGCTACGGGGTGAGCATCGCCGGCGGATGCTGCGGCACGACGCCCGAACACATCGCCGCCCTCGCCAGGATCCTGGCCGGAGTCGAGCCGCGGCGAGCGTAGGCGGCGAGCCCTGCCCCACCCGGCATCGCCGTCAGCCCTCGCCGTTGTCCCCTCCGTCGGCGGGGGCGGGTTCGATGTCCGTCGCGCCCGGGTCGCGGAACAGCCGGTCCGAGGAACGGACGATCCAACGCACGAGGGCCTCGTGGGCGGGGTTGTCCATGTTGTACCACGTCGTCGCCATGAGGCCGAAGGCGCCGTGGGCCGAGGCATAGCGCGCGAAATTGCGGATGGTGTGCTCCTTTTTCCACGTCGCCGCCACCACGCGGAACCCCTCCTCACGGAGGCGGGAAAACGCAGGAAACTCCTCCTGATCGTCGGAGTCGTGCCAATCGCAAATCACGATCTCCCGGGACAGCCGTTCCCTCAACGGGCGTCCGTATCCCGGCAGCGTGCCGTGGAGATGTTTCGCCAACATTCCGGGGAATTCGTCGGGACTCAGCAACATGTCTCCCCACATCCACACCCCCACCCCTTTCGGCCCGAGAAACCCCGTGATCCGCCGGATGTCCTCGAAAAACAGGTCGGCCGGAAGCGGGTACGCGCCAGCCTTCTTCAACTGCCGGGCCTGCCCGGGGGCGAAGCCGAACACCTCGTCGTGGCCGATGTGGACGACGCGGGGTCGGAGGCCCTCCAGCACCTCGTCAAGGAACGAAAAGACGAGGGTGTAGACTTCCTCGTTGCGCGGATCGTAGGTCATCGCGTTGTAAAGAAGCCGCGGGTGCCGGTCGCCCAAAAACTTCTCTTGGTGCGTCAACAGCTTGATCTCCGGGATCGGCTCCATGCCTGCTGCCCGAATGTGGGCCACCCACTCCAGCAACTGCGCCTTTGTCCAGGCCCGCGGCGACGGGCGCCACGGGGCCCGGTCCATCCTCACCCCATTCATGAGTAGGAACTGAACGGCGTTGAACCCCGACTCGCAGGCCAGGTCCACGATGCCCCGTGCCACCGCCATGTCGTGGCCGCGCAACACCGGATGAAGGATTCGGTAGTGCGGGGTACCGGAGTCGGACGGCCGCCGGCGACCCGCCATGGCCGGCGACCACAGCACCGACCGACGCGACCACCCCGGCCAGCCCGCACACAAACGACCTGCGCTTCATTCGATGGAACACGCTACTGCCTCCCGTCCCCTGCCCGCACTCTGGCCGGCCCGCCGGACGGCGCGATCAAGCACCGCCCAGCCACTCCAGTCCCGGCGGCAGCGGGTCGTAAAAATCGGCCGCGGCCAGCGTTGCGGGCCCGGCGCGCGGCAGGTACGTGCCCTCGCACCGGGCCACCGTTCCGCCGTCGGCCTCCTCGATGGCCGCTTCCGCCCGCACCAGCCTCCGCCCATGCCGCGACACCCATCCCCGCACTCGGTAGGCCCCGCCGACGCGCATCGGAGCGACGAACCGAACGGTGATCTCCGCCGCCACGCAAACCGAGCGGGTCGCCAGAATGGCCGCCCACGTCATCACCTCGTCCATCAGCGTCGCCGCCAAACCGCCGTGCACGATGCCAGCGTAGCCGGCGTCGTCCGCCGCCGGCCGGTACGGCAAGGACACCTCGCCCCCTTGCGCCGTCATTTGCGCGCGAAACCCCCGCGCGTTGAGCCGACCGCAGACGAAACAGGAGCGAGTGCGCGGCAGGAGCACAGGCGATCTTTCCGTCACAGCGCCTCCCCCTGGGCGTCGGCGCCCCCCTCCGCGCCGACTTTCAGCTCGCCAAACCCGCCGGGAAGGGCGTCCAGAAACATCTTCAAGCGACCCTTCATCTCCGCCAGTCGCGCGGTGAACTCGGCGCGGGAGGCGAGGTTGGTCTGCTCCGCCGGGTCGGAGGCGAGGTCGTAGAGTTGGTCGGCGTCGAAATACGCCGGCTGGCCGCGCAGCGTCTTGAACTCGTTGTTGTTGCCGGCGATGTGGCCGTAGGGCGGCGGGTTCGGTCCGGCCTTCCAGGCGATCAGTTGTGTGATGGGGCCGTACTCGTCGGGTTTGCGGCCGTCCACGATGCGCTCGGCATGCGGAGGATAGCGCAGGGCGATGTATTTCCAGGAACTCGCGAGCACGCCGCGGGTGAACCCCAGCTCGAAGTAGAGGGCGTTGCGATCCCGCCAGCCGCGGTCCTCCAGCGCCGGCCGAAAGCTGACGCCGTCGAACGC
>OGCI01001124.1_pt1 | contig 24351 bp, 24 predicted proteins | sample 1570021 | NCBI WGS metagenome assembly OGCI01 (sample SAMN06264664, study PRJEB24512) | hot springs metagenome | isolation source: Hot spring water | place: South Africa: Tshipise | collected 2015-06-21 | reverse complement strand
TATCGAATGAAGATTATGTGATAAAAGATGGTGATCGTATTTGTCAGATGGTTATAACGAGGCATGAGAGGGTGGAGTGGGAGGAGGTGTATGTATTGCAGTCGACGGAACGTGGTTTTGGTGGTTTTGGTCATACTGGTGTGTAGGGAGTAATTGGGATTAGGATATAGGATTAGGATATAGGATGATGTATAGGCAAAATAAATTATTTGATGATGAATACTTTTACAAGTAAGCAGGCGATACAGATGTCGATATTTGATAGTTATGAGTTTTCGTATAATGAGGGGATAGTGGATGCATATGATAGGGAGCTATCTAGTTATGTTTCTTTTAATGGTGATACTACATTTGGTTTTTGGATGCAGACGTTGGCGGATTTAGAATTTTTAGATTTAGAATTACGTGGTTTAACGGAAGGGTATAGTATAGATCCGATAAATAGGACTGTTAGTTTTAGTGGTGATGGTGATTATATAAGGATGAGGGTAGCTCATCTTGAGAAGGTGAATGGTGATACGACGTTTTATACTACCCTAGTGGATGAATTTGGTGATACGAATGCCTATGCGTTTCATAATTTATATCCCTATAAGGGGAAGTTTTATCCCAGGGTAGTAAGGACCTTGATTAATGCCTTTGGGTTAAAAGCTCATAGTTCACTTCTTCTTGATCCTTTTAATGGTTCTGGTACTACTACCCATGAGGCCTCTCTAATGGGGATAAGGAGTGTAGGTATAGATGTAACTCCTATGGGAGTGATTTTATCTAAATTGAAAAATGATTTACTCTTCATTCATAGTCGGGAGTTAGATTTTACGCAGGATGAGTTACGTGATATTTTAGATGCAATAGAAGGAAGAAAATGGCAGCATGTAGATCCTTCTATACATAAGCTGATGTTAGTGATATATTTTGATACTATTGATGCGTTAACGAGGACTACGAGGTATAATAGGGGAGGCAAGTTAAATCTTTTCATTAAGAAGTTTAATTATATAAGGGATTGTCATCGGAGGGTATGTGAGATAAGGGACAGGTATGGGTTAGCGTTTGAGTATGCGAATATTATAGAAGGTGATGTGTTAAAGTTAAAGGATATGGATGATATGCGTGGAAGTTTTGATGCGTGTATTACGAGTCCGCCGTATTATTTTTCTATAGACTATATAGGGAAGGACAGGGTTGTTTATGATTATTTAGGTGTGGATATGAAGGGGATAGGGATGAAGCACTTAGGTAAACGGGGTAGGAGTTTAAGCGGGGATTATGGTGATTTACCGTTAAAAGTAGCTATATATTATGAAGATTTGAGGGAATCGATAGGGAATATTTCCTGGGCGTTGAAGCCTGGTGGTAAGTTAGCGATGATAATAGGTGATAGTACTGTGGATGGTAGGAGGATACCGACGACGGCGATGACCAAAAGGTTTTGTGAGGAATTTGGGTTAAAGGTAAAGAGGGTGATATTTAATCCCCTATTAGGTGTTCGTAATAGGGGGATAAGAGGTGAGAGCGTGATAATTTGCGAGAAGGAGAAATAGCATAAATTATATTGATAAAAAAAAGAGTGAAAAATTTGTTTGATAATTTAGATGAGTTGACACAAGGGGAAGAGATGTTAAATATTAAAGAGGCTAGTAAATGGGCATCGGATTTTACTGGCAAGAATATAACAGTTTCTAATATTTCATATCTTATACAGCATGGTAGGATAAAAAGATATGGTGAAGGTAGGAATGTATTAATTTCGATAAATGATTTAAAAAATTATTATAATTCTTTTTATGGTAGAAGGGAGGCGTTATGGAAGGAGCAGTTAGGAGAAGATTTAAACTGGGCGTTATCTTTTGAACAATATAAAGAAGCGGAAACGACAAAACATGTCCATCGTCTTCATCCGTATAAAGGGAAATTTATTCCGCAGTTAGTAGAATATTTTTTGGATTCACGTATTGATAATTTCAAAAAGGAGGTATATTTCAACAGGGGTGATATAGTTCTTGATCCGTTTTGTGGGAGTGGTACGACTCTTGTTCAGGCTAATGAATTAGGTATACATGCCATTGGTATAGATGTTTCAGAATTCAATACATTAATAAGCAATAGCAAATTACACAAATACGATTTAATTGAGCTAAGAAAAGAGGTTAATCGTATTACAGATGCGTTAAAACGGTATTTATTAAATAGCAATATTTTGGAATTTGATAAACAGCTATCGAAGCATCTTTCTATTTTTAACGATGAATATTTTCCTGTTCCTGAGTATAGGTATAATCTTCGATTGGGTTTGATAGATGAGGGGCGATATGGCATGGAGAAAGCGAGGTTATTTTTAGAGACTTATAATGAATTAATACGGAAATACAATATAAAACTCGAGTTAGGTGATACTGAAAGATTTATTGATAGGTGGTTTTTAGGTACTATACGAGCGGAGATTGAGCTTGTTAAGGGTGAGATTGAGAAGATTAAAGATGTAAACATAAAAGATGTAGTAAGGATAATTTTAAGCAGAGTGGTACGTAGTTGTCGGGCGACGACGCATTCTGATTTAGCTACCTTAAAAGAGCCTGTAGTAAATCCTTATTATTGTTTTAAACATGGTAAAATATGCAGGCCGATATTTTCTATGCTCAAATGGTGGTTAACGTATAGTAATGATACGATTAGGAGGTTAGCTGAATTTAATGAACTTCGTACGGATAGTTTTCAAATATGTTTAACTGGTGATAGCAGGGCAATTGATATTGTTAAGGAATTAGATTTTTACAATTCAGAATTAGCGGTTATGGTAAGGGATAGGGGGATTAATGGTATTTTTTCTTCGCCGCCCTATGTTGGTCTTATAGATTATCATGAACAACATGCCTATGCCTATGAGCTTTTTGGTTTTGAAAGAAGGGACAATTTGGAGATAGGTTCTTTTTTAAATGGTCAGGGGGAAGCAGCGAGGAATTCCTATGTCGAAGGGATTTCAAAGGTTTTAATTAATTGCAAAAGATATTTAGCTAATAATTATCATGTTTTTCTGGTTGCCAATGATAAATTTAACTTATATCCTATTATTGCGGAGAAATCTGGGATGGAGATAGTAAATAGATTTAAGCGTCCTGTTCTTAATAGGGCTGAGAAGGACAGGGGTATGTATTCGGAAATAATTTTTCATTTAAAAGAAAAAATAGTAACGTGAAAAAAAATTTTTTTTTCGTTGTGTTATAAAATAATTTTTTTTCGTTTTTTTTTAAATTTTTTTATAGTTAATTTTTTTTCTGGTTGTTTTTTAAGGGGGAGGGGGATAATAGGGGGTGGGGGATACTCACACTCTAGTCACTATCAAGAGATAGATTATACTAGAAATGGACCATACTAGAATAGATCATACAGAATAGATCATACAGAATAGATCATACAGAATAGATCATATAGAGGGGGTTAAAAAAAATACAGAAATAGGGTTTTAATAACAAAAACGTAAGAAATTCTGTATGTAATAGGGACTTTCATAATAGAAACATACAGGATTTTGTATGTAATAATGGTTCTAATGACAAAAACATACAGAATCTTGTATGTAATAATGGTTTTGATAATGAAAACATACAAAATTCTGTATGTAATAAGGGTTTTGATAATAAAAATGTAAGAAATTCTGTATGTAATAAGGGTTTTTAACAACAAAAACATACAGAAATCTGTATGTAATAAGAGTTTTGATAATAAAACATACAGAAATCTGTATATAATAGGGGTTTAACAACAAAAAATATACAGAAGTCTGTATATAATAAGGGAAGTTATAACGTCTCTTGTACGATATTATAGTAAAAGCAAGGGTTTTGTATGATTAAAAGAAAGAAAAGAAAGAAAAACAAGCAAAAGAAAGAAAAGAAAGAAAAGCGAAATGCTTGTCAATTGTGGCTTTGATAGCGAAAACGTGTTTGTAATAGTTGTAAATACAGCGAAATGTTAAAGTTTTGTATTGCGTATTTAGCATTACGGGTATGGGTTGTAATGTTATCGATGTGGTTATCAACGACTTAGCTATGATGTTGGTATAATAGCAAGTTTTGGGGTTATGGGTGTATGGTGATGTGTGGGTAAAAAATGGCTCGTTTTTGGGGCTGACGTTTGTTCTATTGCGAAAAAATTTTTGGAGCGATGAAATATACCCCTAAAAATTAAAACTCGTCTATTGCGTTATTAGGTGGCAAAAATAAAGTTTCTGTGTAATATCAGGCTATTCATAGGGCATGATAAATATATCTTGCTGATAATGATGATGATAATGGTCTTTTGTTTGATAAAACGTGGCAGATTATGATTGCCTATCGTGATGATAGGCGATTGTAAATTGCACAATATCAAATGTTTAGATAGGGAACGTTGCGATAAGGGAGAAAATAGTGGCGTTATATATCCCCCAAAAAAGCAGATAGAAAACTACGGTTTAGGCTATGTATAAAAATGCCAAAATTTCGCTATTACGTTCGTTATAGCAAACGAAAATGTTCGGGGTGGTATAAATATATCCCCGAAAATTTGAATTCGTCTATTGCGTTATAAAGTGGCAAAAATAAAGTTTCCCAATGGCAATGCGTATTCTACGATGATGTAAAAAAGTTAAAAAAAAGCGTAATAATTTTTGTCATAACAAATAAAAAATAATATTAAAAAAAACTAAAAAAAACTAAAAAAAAACTGTCTAAAAATTATCCAAACGTAAACATTTAGAATGAAAAAATGTACTATATTATAGTGTAAACAATAAATTTAGTAGGATATGAATAGAATGTTAAAGATTTTCCTGCTGACAGTATCAACTTTTATTATAGCTATGGTGATACTTAATAATCTCCATTACTTTGGACAGGTAATTCTGGTTATTATGACCATACTCCTGCTGCTATTTTTCATTATTAACATAGATAAAAAAAATAAATGATTATTATCGCTTGCCTATGTCAAAAAAAATTAGTATCTTTGTATGTATAAATGATAATTTTCTATGCCAAAATATATATCCAATATCGGTAAAAATAATGCTCTTTTTGATGTTATCAGTGTAAACAATCATTTGTTTTTATGGCGTAATAATAATCTTCAAAATAGTGATAATTGGTATTTAAAACGAAATGAGCTTAATGTTCCTAATGGTGTTTGTGGTCTTGATGGCACAGGTAAGATTCCAGTATCTAGATTACCTATAGCTGCTATGACCATTGAAGGAGGATGGAATGCTTCTACTAATACACCACAGCTCTATAACGGGCAAACAAATTACGATCCTGGAGCTGCTTTTATTTGTACACATGCTGGAACTGTCAACTTCGGAAGCGGACCTGTTAGATTCGAGGTAAATGAGGTCGCAATCTATAGAAGTGATTATACCTGGTTTAAAATAGGAGAACTATTATCACTAACTGATATCTCTGCTATTATTAAACTTGCAAATAATATTACCGATCCTACAAATCATGATTATGTTCTGTTTGATCCTGTTAATGAAGCTACTCATAGATTATCTCATAATGATTTAGTTAATTCTATCCCACGTATTGTTACTGTTGGAGCTTCATTTTCTAATATGGGCAATGCTATACCTGTTGGTAGCGGAGCCTATACTTCAGGTATAGAAGGCACTATTGTAAGATGGAACATTATCTCCGATACTAATGCCAATGTTACCATTAGTATTGATAAAGATGGAAATAATATTATCGGAAGCGGTAATGCCCCGTATTTAAGTAATGAAACTGCACGTAGTGAAGCAGTATCTAATTGGTCTGATACTTCTCTTGCTAATGACTCTGTACTTAAATTTGGTATTACTGCTAACAATAATGCTACCTTTATTCAAGTAAAACTTTTTGTTAGATTAAATTAATATAGACTATGCCTACTAGAACATTTAGAGGGACTATAGATGGTGATTGGCATAAAGCAGGTAATTGGCTTGAAGGTGCTGTACCTGTTGCTGGCGATGATGTTGTTTTCGATAGTTCTTCACCTAATTGCTATATTAGCAGTAATGTACCAGCATCAGGAAGATTACAGACACTGAATATGTCTGGTTATAATAATACATTTACTTTTAACGGAAATAAAATATTTATTGGACCTGGTGATTTTGCAGGTACAATATTTAACGGTGGAAGTACATGTAATTTTTCCGATGATAATGGCACGATAGAGTTTTATACTACTTCAACATCAACCTCTGGTAGAAATATTATTGTAGCTACCAATCCTAACCTTGCCAAAGTTAATTTTGATTTTGATAATAATGCTGTATCTAGAACGGTATTTTTTTCTGGAACAAATCATTACATGAAGAATCTAAAAGTAATAAAAAATGGCATTGTCTTTTACGGTAACTATGATAATCTTTATATCAATGGTAATATTGATCTATCTATTGCTAGTACTCAGCTATCATCAGCAGCATTAAGCAATAACGGTAATGCTGGTAATATCATCCATATTTTAAATAATGCTACTATCTCTGCAGGAAATGGAATTATTTTACTAAATAATGCTAACCTATATATTTATGGACGACTGACAATGCTTAGTTCGCTATATATAGCAACTACTCGTATCACTGGTGAAATAAAATTCCTTAATAACGGCGAAATAATACAAAATACCGAAATATTCACACTTGTAAATAGTAGTACTGCAGGGACAATAACCATTTACTTTAATAATAAACCAATTAATAACTTATGTTTAGCTCAAGTGACTAATGCTTATATTAATACTTTTAGAATAGACACTCTAACTGTTAATAGATTATTTTTTATTAAAACGCCAATGTTTCCTCTCGGATTACATCCTACTGTAAGAAATCTTATAGTTCGTTCACATACTAACGGTCAACAGGTAAATGTTACCTTAGGTAGTGCCTGTAAACATTATGTTTGCGGTGTTAACTTTACTGATATCAACTTTACTAAACCAATTAAGGTATTTAATAGCGTTTTTAATAATTGTACCAATGTAGAAAACATAGAATTCCCAACATTAATAACATCAGGATTTTAAAAAATGAATAGCTATGAGTAAGACATTCCCAGTATATGGAACTATAGACGATAAAGCTCTAAAAAGAGCTGCATTTCGTATACGACAACAGCTAGATAATATCAGCTCTCATCGAAAGGTGTCCTTCACACTTAATAATCAAAATCAAGATTATTATTTTAGTATTAATACAAATGAATACATTGATTTTCTACTTATTTCCTATAATACTAATGGTACTTTTTCGATAAATATATATGAAGATGGAACAATTATTTACGGTATGTCTAGTAGTAATTTTATCATGAAAAATGCTCATATAGCTATTAATCACATTCCAGATGATATTACGTTATCTCATCAATATAGATTTAATTTAACTAATAATATTGGTCAAAATGGATTTGTAACTATTACCGTCTATATCGGAAAATTATAATGTGCTATGAAAAAGATATTGTCATCTGTTTATACTGAACATATTATAAAGGGATTACTATTCACTGGTATTCTTGCTATTATCTATTTCGTTGTAGATATTCGTGATAACATCACCTATAAACAACCTTATAAAGACCAAGAACAGGATAGAAAAATAAATTCTATAAAGGAAAGATTAGTAGCCATGGATTCAATACACAGCAAAAATATCAATAGTCTATACCAACAGCTTATTTTCGTTAAACAGGATATTAATACCCAACTCCACGAAATAAACGAAAATATTCGCATCATCATGCTATTGTCAAAAAATATAAAAAATGGTGAAAAAAATTTGTCTATTATAAAAAATGATACTACCTTTGTAAAATCATTAGTAAAAAAATAATACTATGGAAAAACTTTTATTAGGTTTACAAGAATTCTTAAATCAAATTAACTGGCTATTTATTGTTGTTTTTATCATTTTAGCCTATACTATTAACGAAGCCGTAGAAAGAAAAAACAGTTTTATTAGTAAAATTAATCGCTTCTTCCGAGCTATTATTATTGCTATTCCACTTGCCGCTTTATTCATCTTCCTCTTCGATATGTACACTAAAACACACATTGCTAATCTTATTATGAGCATCATCTTTGCTACCTTTATCTATCAGCTCGGTATTAAAACTATCCTCGACCAAATCAAAAAATATCTAGGATATGACAGACAGAGTAGACGTAGTAAAAAAACTACTAGAACCGTCAAGAAAAATAGAAGCTAAACATCGTATTCCACATCTTTTTATTATAGCCCAAGCCCTGGTAGAAACAGGATGGCTTAAAAAAGCAATTGGAAATAATATCTTTGGCATTAAAGCTAATGCCTCCTGGAAAGGGAAAAAACAACTTGTTACTACTACCGAATACCATGATACCCCATCAGAAAAATACCCTGAAATAATTAGTATTACTCAACAAATAAACGGTAAGTATAAATATGTTGTTAAAGACTGGTTCCGTGATTATGATAGCATAGAAGAGTGTCTTGAAGATCATGCTGCCTTCCTCATTAAAAACAAACGCTATCAAAAAGCATTTACCACTACCAACCCCTATGACTTCGCCAGTGAAGTTGCTAAGGCAGGATATGCTACCGACCCAAACTACGTTAAAATATTACATGCTGTTATGCGTAACGTAGAAAATATCATTAAACTTAATAAGCTATAATATGAATCAAAATCAAGAAAATAATAACGTTAGAGATCTTAGGATTTTAAAAGAAGAACTTCGTTACTGGGAAATAGTACAACGTATCGAAAAAGCACGCTTTGAAGCACTTTTATATAAAATTAAATATTTTGAACTCGTAGGTAAAATATCCAGTGAGAATGAAAAAAATGATGCTAAAACATCGGATAATAATGCTAATATGTCGGATAATACCAATAATGAAAATAGCAATAGTTAATTTATATGAGGAATTTAAGTGCCTTTGCTAAGGCAGAATTAGAAGCAGCAGGCTTTTTTGCTAATAAAAACGAATCCTATGCTATAACAATTGGTGAACAAGTGATGGAGTTGATAGAAGTGTTTGAAAAACAGCAACATGACGTATTATCAGCTCCAATAGTATTAAATATCTTTGAAAAACTTGCTAATTTTATCCCTATTACTCCTATTAACGGTACAGATGATGAATGGATAGAAATAGATAAAAACTTATTTCAAAACAAAAAGTTGTCATCTGTATTTAAAAATGGAAAAAACGGAAGGCCGTATTATATAGAAGCTATTGTTTGGCAAGACGAAAATACATCGTTTATTGGAACAGTAGAAGGTATTACAAGTAAACGATATATCAAGTTTCCATTTGTGCCGAAAACGTTTTATGTAAGAGTTACAAGTGGTGATGAAATTAAAATTATTGATAGAAAAGAATTAAAGGCAGCATTGAAATATTATAAATATGCCAACAATAGTACCATACAATGCAGCAATAATAAATAAAATCTTAAATATAACCAGTAAATATAGAATACCAGTTGTTTATATAAAAGATACTAACAGCTATTATAATGCTATTATTACCCTAGTTGGCAATAGTCTTAGTGGATGTTTAATACCAGATAGAGTAATTATCACTAATAAAGATAACCTCAAAAAAAGGAGATTGATGTTGTATTATTCTCCTGGCAAAAACATCTTTGAATGTAAAGACGCTATTTATAGTATTAGACCTATTAACAGTAAAACTCATACAATATTCCAAACTAAAACAGGAATACTGTTTCTTAATAAAAATGCTAATATCTATGAAAAAATAAATAGAATATGTATTATTTGTGATTTGTAATATAATTATAATTTTGTATCTTTGATAATCTTTTTAGCTTTTTATGAAAGCATTAATTGAGAGAGTAGCTAATAGTCTTTCAATGCCTATAGAAGAGGTAGAACTGTATATTTCTATATATAGAAAAGTCTTACGTAGAGATTTACGTTCTCATGTTTTTCTTGGGCTTTCTTTACTATACCGTAAAATAGCGTTTATAAAAAAGATAGAACCTAACTATATGTATAGTAAAACATTAATTCAAACTATAATTAGTAATATCTGTAATGAATATATTGTTGAAACAAGAAAACACAAGATGTGCTTTAATATCAATAAAGAAAAATATAATATTATCGATAACTCTGTTAATGAATTTATTCGCAGGCTATTGCTTATTTATACCTATCTTGATAAATCTAAACGATTAAAAATGTATTTTCATGAAAAAGCTATTAAAGAAGGATACCAGTATATTGAAGAACAAAGAGATTTGATAAAACAAAAATTATATATATAAGCCTATGGTAATATTAAAGTACATATGGTTGTTTTTGATAGCCAAAAATAAGATGGCTATTTATTTAAAATATCGTAAACATAGAAGAGAAATTCTTAACGGATTGAAAAATAGGTTGTTTAAACCTAAAAGTGTAGAATATATAGCAAATTATCGTCGTCAAATATGTGAAAAATGTTGTCATTATGTTTTTGATGATACTCATTGTGTAGTTCCAGGTAGTGCACCGTGTTGTCAACTCTGTGGATGCTCTATAGAACTAAAAGTATATTCTTTATCTACTTCTTGCCCTAGAGAAAAATGGAAAAATATTATTACTCCTGAAGCTGAAGTAAAAATTATAAGTTATGAACTAATGGAAATGCAAAATGATAACTAAAATATTTGATATAGAAAAAAATAAGATTGTTCTTAACCATCATGTTATGGCTATAGAACCGCTTTATAATCTTTATCAAAAAAATAATGGTGTTAAGTATTTGCTGTATTGCTATTACCTCACAAATCCATATCCTGATGAAAACCCATTTGCACTTATCCCACACCATGAAAAAGAAACAAAAATAAAACGATATCTCAATATTCAAATAAAAGATGATGTTCTTCCGTTAGTAAAAGAAGCAATAAATTTTTTTAACAGCATCTATGAAACACCTATTATAAGATTTCATACTTCTATCAAAAATAAAATTGATGATATTAGTCAATATTTACAAAATACTAAGGTTAACGATAAAAATATTCGTGATATCCTCAATACCATCAAGGCATACCGTGATATTATTGACCCGTATAAACTTACGCTTAAAGAAGTTATGGAAGAACGTGATGCTAAAATAAAAGCTAACATTAATAGACCATATGACCAGTAAAATAAAAATACCAACCCTGTATGTCAATAAAAAATATAAAGAGAAGTTTGTCATTGAAGAGTATGATAAAGAAAGATGGATAACTATACTAGAAAAAGAAATATTTAAAGAACCTGGTTATTATAATTTAAATGAATATACCTCTGCAATTATTAATAGAGAAGCACGAAAATTTAAAAAATACGGTTATTATACCGATGCTGTATACAAAACTATTGATTACATTAACTATTGGGATCATCAAAAATTATTATGCCGTAATGGACTTCTTATTGTAACTCCTATTAATACTATCTATATTCCACGTGATTATTACTTTTGGATTAATTTTCTTCCTATTTTTCGTAAAGATATTCGCAAACATGATTTTGCAGATATTATAGATTTCCAAATACATCTTAGTCTTTATGAATATATAGCTGAATTAAAAGGGAAACATGTTGCTATTGTTAAAAAGAGACAGTGTGCTTCTTCTTATATCCATGCTGCTAAACTTGTAAATCAGCTTTGGTTTGAAGAAGGTCTTGTTAATAAAATTGCCGCCTATACTGAAACTTATCTTAATCAAATATGGCAATATATTCGAGAATATCGTAATTTTCTTAATATAAATACAGGATGGTATCGTAGTTTTATTCCTGATTCTGATACTTCAAAGCATTGGAAACAGCAGTTTGAAGAACGTACAGCTGATGGTAAAAAAGTGTTCCGTGGTAATAAAAGCGAGCTTATTGGTGTTATTGCTGACACTACAGGTTCTAAAACAGTATCTGGATCATGTGCCTACTTTTATCATGAAGAAGGTGGTATATCTCCTATCATGCTTGATATTTTCGAGTTCGTTACACCTGCACTTACAGACGGTAACATCATCACAGGACAATTTATTGCCGCTGGTAGTGTTTCAGAATTAGATCAGTCTGCTGGATTACGAGAACTTATTCTTAATCCTGAAGTAAGAAACATCTATGCTGTAGAAACAAGATTTTATGATCCTGATACTCCTATTCGTTTATGTGGACTATTTGTTCCTGAGCAATGGGGTATGAGGCCATTTATCGATGAACACGGTAATAGCCTTGTTGATGAGGCTATTAAAGAATTGAAAGCTAAAAGAGAAGCATGGAAAAAAGAACTACCGTTTGATAAATACCAGCTCAGAGTTTCACAAGCACCAATGTATATTACCGAAGCCTTTAACTATAGAAAAGAATCCCGTTTCCCACTGGATATTATTAAGATACAAGAAGACAGAATACGTAACGGATATGTTAACTATGAATATGTTGAGTTAAATTATGATTCAAATGGGAAGATAGTTCCAGTGCCGTCCAATAGGATGCCTATTATGGAAGTACCAGTAAAACGTGATGCCGAAGATAAACGTGGTGTTATCGTTGTTTATGAACGTCCGTTACCTAATTTGCCATTTGGAAGCTATGTTGCTTGTGTAGACCCTGTCGCCTCAGGGAAAACAATATCATCTGATTCACTTGCTACTATCTATGTCTATCGCATGCCTACTGTAAGCAAAAGTGTAAATGCAGATGGTTCAGTTAATTCTGTTAACGTAGTAGGAGATAAGGTAGTATGTTCTTGGTCTGGACGATACGATGATATAAACGATACTTTCGATAACCTCCTTAAAATAATAGAATGGTATAATGCTAAAACATTAGTAGAAAACAATAGCTGGAATTTTATCCAACATGTTATATATAAACAAAAACAACACTATCTTATTCCATCTTCACAGATACTCTTTACTAAAGAAATAAACGCTAACACCATGACTTTTAAGGAATACGGTTGGTCCATGACCGAACAAATGTTTAATAATCACCTAATACCCTATCTTATTAATTTCGTAAAAGAAAAAATAGGAGAAGAATATAATGAAAAGAAGGAGGTTATACGTACTATTTTTGGAGTAGAAAGAATACCTGATATCATGGCTCTGGAAGAAATGAAAAAATACTATGAGTTAAAAAATAAAGACCGTCTTGTTACGCTTTCTGCACTTGTGGCTTATGTTAAAGTCTTAACCTCTAACTATGGATATATAAAAATACAAGAAAAAAAAGATAACCAGTTGATTTTATCAAAAAAAAATAATAACTTTAATATGAATATCTGGTATATGAAAAATAAAAAGATACCTAAGTATAAGTCTTATTTTAAAAACATAAAACTATGAGTGCTATTCTATCAGCTGTTGACCTACAAAAGGGGAAAACAGTAAGTTCAGATATTGTTTCCATATCATCTCGACCACTGCAGATCCTATCTAAGGATAAGAAGGATGAACGTTGGGCTGCGTTGAACATGGATTGGCTGGAATTTGTCGGAATGAATCAGATACGAGATCAAGCCAAACGAATGATATCAAACTATAAGATGGCTTATGGTATCATAGAAAAAAATGACTATATCCCGTCAGTAGAAAATGAATATAGTTCAATACTCGAAGCAATAGATACTAACGAGGTAGAGATAACAGAATTAAAAAACTATCCTATAGCACCTGTTATTATCAATACTCTTGTTTCTGAATTTGCTAAACGTTCAACAGATGTATCCTATGTAGCGATAGATGACGACAATGTAAATGAGATATTGCAGAAAAAGGCTGAAAACATAGAGGAAATATTGCTTCGTGATGCTAATAACAAGATACAGATGCAGTTATTGCAGCTGCAGGGTATGGAAAACACTCCACAATACCAACAGCTGCAAGAGATGGTTGCTAATCCAGAGCTGTTAAAGAAATTGCCAGAAATAGAAGATTTTTATCGTACTAACTATCGCTCTATCTATGAACAATGGGCAGCTTTGCAGCATCAAATTGATGTTGAGCGTTTTCGTATCTATGAACTTGAAAATGACGCATTTCTTGATCTCCTTGCCGTAGGACGTGAATTCTTCCATTTTAATATGTATGATGACGACTATAGTGTAGAGTTGTGGGATACAATTACTACTTTCTATCATCGTTCACCAGGTAATAAATATGTTTCCAATGCTTCATATGTCGGCAATATTGCCTTTATGACACTTACCGATGTTATTGATAAATACGGACGCTATATCGATGAAAAAAAGATGTCTAAATTAGAAACGCTAATGCCGTCAGCTTCAGAGGCAACATTGCTAACAAGCTACCAGAATGATGGTAACTTTTATGATAAAAGTATTAGTTACGAGCAAAATAGAAAGTATAGCCTTGGCTTTACACAAATGCTCGCTAAAATGCCGTCTGTAGATAATTCATTAGAAAAACTCCTTTTTGTTGAAGACTACGATTATAAATCGTCTATACATACTAAACTTTTTAGAGTTACTACTGCCTATTGGTCCTCATATAGAAAAATAGGATTGCTAACTAAAATAGATGATATTGGCAATCGTATTGAAAAAATTGTTACCGAAGATTATGAGATTACTACTAAACCAGTATATAATAAAGCCTTGTTGAATGAAGAAAGTGAACGTACTCTTATTTATGGAGAACATATTGAATGGGTATGGATAAAAGAGGTTTGGGGTGGAATAAAGATATCACCTAATACTTTCATTCATTACGACGATAATAAAGATGATGTATTTCCAATTTATCTTGGTATTAATAAAAAGAAGATATCTCCATTACGTTTTCAATTTAAAGGCGACGATAATCTTTTTGGAGCTAAACTACCTGTTGAAGGAATAATAGACAACTATCGTTATAGTCATAGCATGTCTGTTATTGATCTTATTAAACCTTACCAAATAGGATATAACATTGTTAACAACCAGATAGCTGATATTTTATTAGATGAATTAGGTACTGTTATTGTATTAGATCATAATACATTACCTAAGCATTCCCTTGGTGAAGATTGGGGGCAGACACCGTATGGTAATGCCTATATAGCTATGAAAAACTTTAATATCCTCCCGTTAGATACTTCTTTGCGAAATACAGAATCCGCTGTTAACTTCCATAACTACCAAAAACTTGATTTGTCGCAAACAGAAAGATTAATGGGAAGAATACAGCTATCTCAGTTTTTTAAACAACAAGCTCTTGAAACTATTGGTATCAACTATCAACGTTTAGGACAACCTATAGGTAGAAAACAAACTGCAACTGAATATGAGATGTCTGTTGTAAATTCCTATGCGCAAACAGAAAAATATTTTATCATACACTGTGATTATGTTATGCCACGAGTACATGAAATGAGAACACAGTTAGCTCAATATTATGTTAGCAATTATCCATCGTACCAATTGCAATTACTACTTAAAAATAAAGAACGAGTGCTTTTTAGTATTGATGGTACTAAATTGCTTAATAAAGATTTCCATGTATATATTACTACCCGTGCTAATTATCGTGCTATGCTTGAACAAATAAAAAATGCTCTTTTACAAAAAGAAAATTCAGGCGCTACTATTTTCGATCTTGCTGATATAATACAAACTGAGACCTATTCTGAGGTTGTTGGTAAGTTGAAAGAGCTGAGAGAACGTGCTGAAAGAAATGCAATGGAACAAATGAGGCATCAAGAAAAATTAAAAGATATGGAGTTAAAGGCTATGGAAAAAGAAAAAGAGTTAGAAAGAGACTTTAAGCGTCAGGAAGCAGAAGCACAACGTAGAAATGATTTGTTAATAGCACAAATACGTGCTGCTGGATATATGGGTGGATTTGATAAAGATCAAAATAAACAATCTGATTATATTGATTTTATCAATTCTTTGAAACGAAGCGAAGAATTCAAAGAACAAATGCAATATAAATACGATGTTGCTAATATGAAAAAAGAGCAAAGTGAAGAAAAAATGAGATTGCAAGAGAAAGAAATGCAAAATAAATTAGATGCTAAATTAATAGATCTTGCTATAGCAAAAGAAAATAAAAATAAATACGATGAAGAAAAATAGTTTTGTTTTTTAAAAAAAAATAATATATCTTTGTTTAAAAACTATAAGTTATGAGTGAAAATTTAGATGCTATTAATGCAGGCAATAATGTAACTGTGCCTGAAAATCTTTTTTCGGCAGATAAGCCGTTAGATATTTTTGATGAAATTGTTGCAGAAGATCTTGGTATTCCTGTTAACCAAGAAAAGCAACAACAGCCTAAAAGTGATACTGAAGAATCTAAACAAGATGATGTAATAAGTCAATTGTTAGATGACAAAGAAGCTATGTCTCCTGAGGATGTTATTAATACTGTTATCGAGAATAAGGGGACGTTATCGATAAAAACTATTGAAAAACTCATAGACGAGGGGCTAATGCTTCCATTTGATGAAGATAAAAAATTAGAAGATTATACTGATGAAGATATTTATGATCTTATAAAAGCTAACATTGAAGAGATAAGAAATACTGTTCAAAATGAGGCTATTAATAAATTTATTGAAGGATTGCCTAATGAATTGCAATTGTTAACTAAATATGTTAATGAAGGCGGTACTGATGTGAAACGTATTCTTGAATATATACAGAAAGCTAGTGATATTTCTAAATTGGATGTAGACAAGGATGCAGAATTGATAGTAAGAATGTATTTAGAACATACTAATTTTGGTGATGAAGATGAAATAGAAGAGCATATTGAACTTTTGAAAAGTGGTGGGAAACTGAATGACTATGCTGTTAAATACAAGGAAAAACTTAATAGCATGCAAGAAAGTATTATTGACAAAGAAATAAAGAAACAGCAAGAGATAAAGGAAAAACAGGAAAAATTTGCTAGTAACTACATTCAGGAAGTTAATAAAGCTTTACAAGACAGAACATTAAACGGCATGACTATTAGTTCTAAGAAAAAAGAAGAACTTATTGATGCTTTAACACAGGTGAAATACGATAGCGTTAACGGACATAAAACAACAAAACTTGGTCATCTTTTGGAAAAAAGACAATTTATAGAACCTGATCTTAAACTTATTGCAGAAGTTGTTTGGTTGCTAGATAATCCTGAAGAATATAAGAACTTTATAATGGAAAAGGGTAAACAGCAAGCCATGGCTGAAAGTAAAAAACTTCTTAAAGCAGCTAATGATAAAAGTAATAGAAATAGCAATGTTAATCTTAACATTAATGAAAATGTTATTGTTAAGAAAAAACACGAAGATGATAATATTGCATCAAAATTTTTCTCTCGATAGTTTGTTTTATTAAAAAATATTTGTATATTATACTGTAAACAATTAAAAAATAGTGGTTATGACAACATCGATGTACAATGGTATTTTCTTAAGAGATAATACCTATACTATTACTAGTAATATTGATTCGGCTCATTTGAGCACGTTAATGAAAAATGCTCCTGCTGTAGATCTTGGTGTAGTAGACATGTTTGCTTTTGCAAAGAAAAGAGAAGCGCCGCTTTATACTTTTGCTTCTTTTGACAAGAAAAACATTATCTATGTTAATCATCCTAAAGGGGAATTTAAATGGAGCGTACCTATTGCTACCGACCTGCCGTTTGTTGTTGAAGACTTAGATCCATCTAATACTAACAAAGGTGCAGGTGGTACACCGTTTAAAATTAAGTTTAACAAACGTGCATTTAGCCATAACGAGATTATTACCTATGACAAATTTAACGGACTAGAATTTGTTATTACTGATGACGATATCATTCCTGTATCAGATGGCTTTATCTATACAGTACGTCCGTTAAATATTACTCCAATTAACAATCAATATCTTGCTAATGGCGTTAAATGGTTTGTTGTTGGTTCAATAAAAGGTGAATTTACTGATCGTTATCCAGAAATATATGCTGAAACAGGATATCGTGAATATTATAACTATTTAAGCACTGCTGAAGCCTCGGTACACTTTTCTATTTCTGATAGAGCCAAAGGTATCATTGATGGACTCTTTACCGAAGACAATAGAGTTAATGTTGTTGAAATATGGCGTATTTTTGATAACAACATTGATCCTTCTATTGTTGATCTTAACAGCTTAATAGAAAAGAAAGGTATTGATTATGTTAAATCCTTAAAGGCTGCTGGTAAAATAGGTAAAGCTTTTGTTACTAAACTTGAGGCTGTAGGTATAAGCAAGATATTGCGTGATATTGATAACCAACTCATGTGGGGTAAAGGCGGTCGTTATGTACAAAATACAGGTGCTGATGACATACGTATGAGCGTTGGATTATGGAAACAGCTTGACAGAGGTTATAAACACGTATATACCAAAGATTCATTTACATTAGATTATTTCCGTTCTGAAATATTTAACTACTTTGCAGGTAAGGTTGATTTCAAAGGTCCTGATCCAGAAAGAAAACTTATTGTACATACTGGCATGGGAGGATTTACACTTGTACAGAATGCTATTGCTTCAAAGGTAGTAGCTTCGGGGTTGCAAGTACAAGCTGCAGCAAATGCTGGTATTGGTGCTATTTCTGGAACACCAATGAGTCTCCACTTCGGATATGCATACTCTGGTATTACATTCCCGTTCCTTGCTAACGTTACCTTCGTTATCAACCCGTCGTTGGATAATTACAACACTAATGACATCGAAAATCCGATTATCGATGGCTTCCCATTAAGTTCCTATAGCTTCATTATCTATGATGTAACTAATAATACCAACGACAACATCTATATGCTCAAATGGGCTAACGATCACGAACTGAAATGGTTCTATCAAAACGGAACTATGGATTATCTTGGTCGTAAGACAGGATTCCAAAGCTCTGGTAACTTCTCAGGATTCCGTGTGTTTATGTCGCAACGTTATCCTGGTATTTGGGTAAAAGATCCAACCCGAATCATGAAAATAGTTATGAAGAATCCTATCACTAACGGTTCACTATAATCGTTAGCATAGATGTGTGTGTGTATTAAATAGGGATGTTAAACATCCCTATTTATTTTTTTTGGTAGTTTTAAAAAAGAATATTATTTTTGTATAAACTAAAATTAATCGTTATGGCTAAAAGAAAAAAAATTACTGTTAAACCGTTTATACCAGAAAATTATTCGTTTTTAGGTCTAGAAAATTATAAGATGGTGTTATATGATAATTGTATTCAACGAGAGGATTTAGGATATATAGAAATTAACGGAATAAAACGTTATTTGACAGGATTGGATGAACATGCTCCTTCTATTACATCAATTACTAACGAAGCTATTAAACAGGAAAAGATAAAAGAGATTCGTGAAGTTGTTGCTGAATTAGAAATGAAACTTGTTTATAACTATATAGATCCTAAAGATCCAGATTTTTGGTCAAAAGTAAAGGTGTTACTTCCGACAAATTATGAATTTTGGTCTAAAGTTAAAATTACATTAGATAATAACGGTCTTGTTTTAGATATAGACAAAAATCCTCATGATAAAATACTGTATTATTGTATTAAAGCAGGTGGGTTTAGTTTAGTAGCACCTAGTTATAAGGTTGCAGTAGCTAATAACCCTAAATATTATTTCTATCTTGATAGTGAAGAAGAAACTCTTGCTATTGATGTTACAATTCGTAAGGTTAAAAATAAAGCGTTTTCTATTCTCGATAACATTGAAGATACCAAAAATCACAAGAAACTGCTTTATCTTGTTAAGATATTGCTACCTAATGGACATGAATATAGTCTAGACTATTCTATCTCTGATTTATATTCTGTTCTTGATGAATATATTAGCAATACTACTGTAAACAACGATAATGCTTATCATTTCATTAAGAATGCTGAAATGAAAGATGAGGAAATCGTTGTTAAGGCATTAGTGTCTGACCTTGTAAAGATGAAAAAGATTTATTACAAGGATTTAGATAGGCAGTATTATTGTGTGTATACTAATTCATTGTTAGGTAAAAATCTTGATGAGATAACATCCTATTTGCTTCTTGAGACAAATAGAGTGTTATTAAATGCTATTTTAGAACGTTATCGTGCAGATATTACCACTTACGGTATTAAATCAGAGATAGAGATTATGAAAGAAAAGATTGAAGATGAGGTGTTGAATAAGGAAAGTGTAGCTGTTGATGATAGTAATAACAATGATGAAGGAGAACCTCTTATAAAACGTGGTCGTGGTTATAAAAAGATATAGGATATGACAACAGAAGAAGTTCACATTAAGATAAAAAATAATATCAATAAGCTTGATAGCTTTGATTATGATAATATTGAGTCATGGCAGATAAATTCTGCTTTTAACATAGCTCAGTTATCATGGGTACGTCGTAACCTACACGGTACGAACTACTATCGTGAAGGCGATGAATCATCAAAAATGCGTATTAATGACTTTCAAGTTTTACTAACACAAAAGACGTTACCAGTAGTAAAACATGATGATTATTATGAAACTCATCCATTGCCTGATGATTTTTTGCTATATAAAAGAATGGATATTAAAGCGAGCAAGGGATGTTGTGAGAAAGCAAGAATGACTGTTTATTTAGCTGAACATGCTAATTTACATCAGCTTCTTAATGATGAATTTAGAAAGCCGTCATTTGAATGGCGTGAGACATTTTGTACTATGGATAGTAATAAAATAAAGATATGGACATTAAATGAGTTTGATATAGATGAGGCAGTGTTAATGTATTATAAGATGCCTCCGCCTATTCAACTCAACGGTGTCTTTGATATCAATACTCAACAAATAGCAACACAGACAGTACATCCTATATTTAAAGATGATATTGTCGAAATCATTATTAATGAAGCATGTAAAATATTAGCAGGTAATATTGAACTTGTTAATCAATTACAAATACAATCGTCTAATGTTGAACAAAATAATTAATGTTGTATGGAAAATAATTTCTTTACTAGTTTAAGCGTTGAAGAAAACGTTATTAAAGTTAACGGTATTAGCCTAAAAGATGACATAAGGGTTAATATTTCTTCTGGAACAAATGATTTATTAGTAAATGCTTTAAAAGCTTCTATAAGCGATTATAACTACTATTGGTACTTAACGATGTGGTTAAAAGCTAATGATTATATTTGTTATGAGAAATTTCAACAGCTTGTTGATGCTAAGAAACGAATAGCTGATATATTATATCAGTGTGTGATAAAAGGAGATGAATCTTTTGCTTTTGATATAACTATGTCAGGTAAGCCGACAGTAACATCATTAAAAGATGTTTTACAGGCTATTATTAATAATGAACAGGAAACATTGGTTGTTATGGATAGCATATCTACTCAATATGCAGAAATGGTTTCTTTGCAATCTAATCAAGGACAATGTTTTTGTCAGATAGATAGTATTAATCGTTGTTTTTCAGATGTAGTTAAAAAATTTAATCTTTTGTTAAAACGTTCAAATGATGAACTTGTATTAGATGAATATATATCAAAAAATTTGGTTATTAATTTTGTTTTTTAGAAAAAAATTTATATATTGTAATTGTTAACCTTAAAAATGTTTGTATATGGCACTTTATTCTAATGCATTTAAAAAAGTTATGTTAGGCACTGGTAGTACACATTCTTCTGGTACTACTACTAATTGGTTAGTAACAACTGCTGGTATGGATCTTGGTGTATTAAGTCAGCTAGGAAAAGGATATGTTGCTATTGTAAATCCGACTACTTGGTTAACTGTTAACCCAGGTTCTTATACTGGCAATTTTATTATTGTAAACACTTCTCCTTTCCTTAGTGATACCTACGGTAATCATTCGGGATATCAGATCCCTGATATGAGTAAGATGATAAATCCTGGGTTAGTGGAGTTAGCTTATTATTCCAATCCTGCTGATGCAGCTCCTTTTGTTTTTCAATTAGGAGGAACTGGTTATTATAATCAACAAGGATGTACTCCTACTTTTTATTGCGATCAAACCTATACTTTCCGTCTTGATTTAAATGGAAGTCCTATTTTGCGACAGTATGTCCGCAACATGTATCGTTATTATACCATTAAAACTCCTTGCTGTACTCCAGGACAACCTTCAGCTGTTATAGATCCTACTTGGGTGTTTATACAGTTGGCAACAATGATAGCACAGGATAACTATGTTAATCAGTTTGTATATCCTATTGTTGTATCTAACGGAGCAACAGGTACTCCTCCTTTTACTAATTATGGACCTCCGCCATCATTAGGTTTACCAAGACCAGATTATGTAAGTCCAAGTATTTTGAATTGGAGTTCTTATTCATTGGGAACTACTGTTCAACCACAAGACGTAGAAGCAGGAATAATCTTAGGTAGTGCTTATGTGTCTACGAAAACAGGAGATTGTTCCTTTATGCAAAGTGATTTCTATGAAATAGCTCCTGTAGAAATAGGTCTTTCTATTGTTGACTTTAACGGCAATCCTTGTGAATCCTTAAATTACTGTCATAGAGTGATTCAACCTGGATTTATTGGTAACGGTTATGGAGATACTGCACAGAAAGATTACCTGTTAAGTCAAGCCTATCTGCAAAACTATCTGTCCGATGATGTGCGTATCCGTGAAGTAAACGGTAGTGCCGATATGTTGATAGACAGAACACAGAAATATGCTCGTATTGGTATCATTCATACCATTCCACGCTTCCTCGGTGTTGGTGCAGCACAAAATAATGTTTACAACACTGACAGATACGTTATTGATATCATCTCTAATGTTGACTTCATACAAAACTCAAATAATGCTATGGATTTGTTAGAGAATTTCTTTACTGCTCAAGGTATCACAGTACACAATTATAATTCAACTTACGCTCCGATTATAAGCAGTAGTACATCACAACAAATATCATAGTAATAGTAAAAACTAAAATTAATAGGGAGCTATTCGCTCCCTATTTTTTTTATTGCAATATTTTTGTAAATTATAGTGTTATTTGTATATTTGTTTCACTATAACTAAGTTTTGATATTATGAAAAGAAAACACCTTTTGATGTTAGATATACCAACAGTATTAGCTCCGTGTATATTAACGATAAACGATATCTCGGAATATAATTTTGATGACCCTATGTTAAGTTGTCCTATGTTAGAAATAACCCCACCAGGATTTTCCGCTCCTATTGTCTTCAATAATAATGCTAATACTAATATAACTTTAACATGGAATGGTAGTTACCATATCTCACCTATAGATTTGGGATTACAACAAGGTAATGTAACAGAGCTATGTGATCTACCAGATGGTATCTATATCATACGATATAGTGTTAGTCCAAATGAAGTTGTCTATGTAGAATATAACCATTTGCGTATAACCCAAGCATTGAATAGCTATAAGAAAACATTATGTTGTGTTGACCTAAATAAAAATAAGTTGGGTTATGAAAATCGTGAGATGATGAATATGTTGTGTGATTTTAGAACATATCTTGACGGAGCAAAGGCGTTAGTTGAAGTATGCCATAAACCTGCCGAAGGTATGGCACTGTATCATCAAGCAATGAAAATACTTGATAAAATAAACTGTAATTATTGTTAGAGCTATGAGATGTAGTCGTTGTGGGATACAGGTTGGATGCCGCTGTGCTTTAATGTTTATAGACGGTGGCTACTATTGTCGTAATTGTGCTTTAATTATTATTAAAAATAAAAGGCCTAATCCAAATCCAAATCCTAGTCCTAATCCTAACACTAAAAAACAATAATAATGTATGGCTAATGTAGCTTATTATATAAAAAAGAAAAGTGGCGATAGGAAGGCTGCTATCATGCAAGTAAAAGAATATCGCAATATCTCTCAGGGAACATTAACTAATAGTAATTTAATTGCATCACCACAAGTATATAATCATCTTGGTGCAGAATTAGTGAATGTAAATCATTGTGACAGAGAAACAACTATAAAAGATATTGATTTTTTTAGTATTGATATTGACACTGCCTATACATGTTATCTGGATGAAATCATGGTAGGTGGTGCTTTTTGTATTAGAACAATACTTGATTGTGATACCAATGAATTGTTGTCTCCATCAAATTCTTTTAACTCCATTTGGACAGGAATTTTCTTTAGATTGCACGGTGATAATAGAAATTTTCTTGTTGCCTATACAAATAATGCATTGTTAACATTAAATAGGTTTGATCCTGATGAAACAGATAATCTTTTTTATACTTTAGAACCAAAAGAAGAACCCGAATTATGTAGGAATGAACATAATTATTTTTCGGCAATTTTTTATGTAAAATATGCATCGGAAAACCTTGCTTTTGCTAC
>OGCI01001123.1_pt1 | contig 24356 bp, 18 predicted proteins | sample 1570021 | NCBI WGS metagenome assembly OGCI01 (sample SAMN06264664, study PRJEB24512) | hot springs metagenome | isolation source: Hot spring water | place: South Africa: Tshipise | collected 2015-06-21 | reverse complement strand
CAGGCAGGTGGCAAGGATTTCCAGGGATCCGTCGCCCGAAGCGTCCAGGTTGGCGAGCACCGGGCCCCCCACGAAGCCCCTCTCCAGACGGTTGCCGCGGTCGAGGCGGTGCAGCGTGTCGGGGACCAGGCGGGAGGCGTGCCAGTCGGCGGGAAGCGACCCCTCCGTCCACCACTCCGCCCGCTCGGGGATGGAGAAGAGCGGGTGGGAACGCAGCGGGAACCCCGCAAGGAGGTTCCCCCCGCGGTCCCACGCGAAGATCCTTCCCGAGGCGTCGGCGGCCACCACCTCCAGATCCCCGTCGTGGTCCAGGTCACCCACGGCGGGGGCTCCGGACACCGCGGCGAAAGCCTCGCCGGGGAGCGCCCCGGATGCAAATCCGGCTGACGAGAGGTGCAGCGGCAGGGGGGTGGTGCGAACCGGCCACCCCGGAAGCTCCGTGAGGTCGCCGCCCTTCAGGGCGTGCACCGCGCCGTCCCCGGTCGCCACGAGGAGTTCCTCGGCGCCGTCGCCGTCCAGGTCCGCCGCGCGCGGCGCGGCGTTGACCCCTCCCGCCATCATGAGCGGCGCCCCGGGCAGGGAATCCTCGTCGTGGAATACATACAGCGTCTTGCGGTCCTCGCCCCAGTTGCCGTGGTTATCCCGCACCCTCACCCTCACCGTGAAGGCATTGCGGTCGACGCCCCCGCGGTCCCCGGCCTGCGCGGCCCTCTCCTCCACGGCCCGGTAAACCTCCCCCAGGTCCAGGGTGGCTAGGACGCCTTGCGTGGGCTCGCTGCGCGGCCCCACGGTGGCCACGGAAACCCATTCGTCGCAGGCGGGGGTCCAGCCCGGCCCCCATTCCACGGTGAACTGGTAGCTCTCGGAGCGCACCGCGGCTACCCTGCCGCTTACCTGCAGCGAAACCTCGCCGGGGTCGCGCAGGTCGTACCAGCGCGGCGAGGTTATCTCCGCCTCGGGGGGGATCATGCCCGCCACCACCGCCTGCACCGCCCGCAGCGCGTTGACGCGCCCGTACCCGGAATAGGGATCCCATCCCGGCGTGGTGGAGAACCTCTGCGACGGTCCGGCAAGGAGGTCGACGGCTCCCAGGCTTGCCTCCCCCGAAACGCCCGAGAAGTCTATGTCATCGGCGGTCATGGCCAGGATCTGCCTCACCTCATTGGCGGAGAGCGGGCGGTCCAACCCCGGGTAGTCCCACATCAGCCCGCACCCCACCCGGTCCTCGGCCGCGGAGGCGACCAGGGCGGCGATCCCCGCCAGCCTGGCCACCGCCTCCGCGCGGTCCGCATCTGCCGGCGCGGCCAGGGTGGTCTGCGCGCCGCCTTCGTCCACATCCTGGAGATAAAGGTAGGAGGGCGGGTACTGCGCGAGGAGGCCGTTATCGCTCACCAGGTAGGGGGTCACCGCGTTCGCCTGCACCGCGCGCTCGTAGGCGGGGAGGCCGCCCCCGCCTGTCGAGGCGCCGGCGGCCGGCAGGATCACCGGCACGCCCCGGGCATAGGCGTAATCCACGGCCGCCTGCGAGAGGGAGTTGGCGCCGTCGCCCTGCATCCCCGCCTGGATGACCCAGGCCCCGGAGTCCACCGCGAAGACCACGCCCTGGGCGAAGCGGTTGGCGTCCACCGGGGACGCGTACCCCACGCGCACCGCCAGGAGCATGGCGTTGGGGCAGGTGCCGGGCGCTCCGGAGCCGTTGTTCGCCTCCGCCCCCGACCACGCGCAGGCGCGGTCACCGGAGCCCACGTCGCTCTCGTCCCAGGGGTCGTTGTCGTCTTCCAGGAAATCCCATCCCGCGATGTCGTCCACGTAGCCGTTGGCGTCGTCGTCCTCACCGTCGGAAAAGGTGCGTATGAGGTCCTGGGGGTCCAGCATGCCGTTGCCGTTACGGTCCGCCGCGCGGGCGTCCCCGGTTAAGTCGTCGATGTTGAAGATGCCGTCACCGTTGCGGTCCCAGCTCTCCGCCCCCACGGGCGGCGGGACCTCGCCGGGATTGAGGTATATCTTACGGACCAGGTCCCGCATCACCCCGGGGTCATGCCACCTGACGCCCGCGTCTAGCACGGCGATTACCGCGTCGGGCCTGCCGGTGGTGATCCTCCAGGCCTCCTCCGTCGCGTCCCCCGTCACTCCCGCGAGCTCGCGGCGGAAGAGCTCCGGGTCCGCCTGTTCCAGGGAGGCGTGGTAGGCGGAACCGCTGCCAGCGCCGGAGTACTTCCAGTAGGCAGGGTCGGAGGGAGGCAGGTCGTTGGGGGAGCTCTCGAAGCGGCAGTAGCTCTCGAAGCGGCCGGGATCCTGTCCCTGGGCATGGGGAGGCCAGGGCATGTCAGCCGTAACGGGGCTGACGGCCAGGAGAGCGATTATGGAGAGCGAGATCAGGAAAACGGCACCCGCTATGCCCATCGGTGCGCGCCCCGTTCGCCCGCGGCGCGATCTCATCAATCCCCCTTCGTCTTCGTCCCCCATGATTTGCATTGCAGATTAGATTATAAACCCCAAAGTTTACATGAGACAAGCTTTTGTATGGCCGTGGCGGGTCAAGCCCCAGCGATGTCATATGACATGGCCGGGGGCCAGGCCCCGGACATGAACGCAGTTTGACCACAGGATATGTCTCCAGACATGGACGCGGTTTGACCCCACTCCAGCAAATCCCCTCAGCGGCCGAACCAATAAGGGAATCGTCGCACCTTTGCATTGAGGGAGGGAGGTAGCGGCGGGTGTTCTGCACCAGGTGCGGGAAAGAGCTTCCGGAGGGAACCCGTTTCTGCAAGTACTGCGGCAGGGAGGTACCGCCTCCCGTCCCGGGCGGGGCCGCGCCCGGCGTCAAGGCTGCGGAGGGTTCCGTGCGGGCGGCCCCGAAACAGGCGGCCCCGGAGCGGGTAGCGCCTACGCCGGCAGCGCCCCAGCCGGCGGGGATCCCCACGTCGGCCCCTCAACCGGAGACTCCCCAACAGGAGGCGGGGGGCTTCCCCGCGGCCGCGATTCCCGTGCTCCGACCGGCGAGGCCATGGTGGAAGCATCCCCTGTTCCTCGGGAGTATCGCCTTTCTCCTCGTTGCCGCCGTGGCAGTGATACTCGCCGTCACCCTCTCCTCCCCGGGTTACGACCGCGCCCGGGCGGAGCAGCTGGCCCGAGAGGCGGGAGACCTGGTGGAGGAGGAAAGGTACGCGGAAGCCCTGGATAGGGCGGACCAGGCCATGGCGGCCGACCCCACCTACGCGCCCACCTATTGCAACCGGGCGAGGGCCCGCAACGGGCTCGGGGAATACGAGGAAGCCCTGGCCGACGCCGACAAGGCCATCGAGCTGGACCCCGCTTACAGCGAAGCCTACAGGGCGCGGGGAAACAGCTACCGCTACCTGAAGGACTACGAGAGGGCCTTCGCGGATTACGACCGGGCCATCGAGCTGGACCCGGAAAACTTCCGGGCTTACAACAACCGCGCTTACGCCTATTACGAGCAGAAAAAATATCAGCTTGCGCTGGACGATTACAACAGCTCCATCAAGGTGAATCCGGATTACAAGCGTTCATACAACGGCAGGGGCGACGTGTACCTGGCTATAAACAACTACCAGGCGGCGCTGGCCGATTACGACAGGGCCATCTCGCTGGACCCGGAATTCAAGTATGCCTACAACGGCAGGGGCAATGCGCGCGTGAAGATGGGGAATGCACACAAGCGTCCCGAGGAGTACCAGGCGGCGCTGGCCGATTACGACAGGGCCATCGCGCTGGACCCGGAGTTTGCGGCAGCCTATGTGGGCCGGGGCAATGCGCACGTGGGGATAGGGGAGGCGTACGCGCGGCCCGAGGAATACCAGGCGGCGCTGGCCGATTACGACAAGGCCCTGGAGCTGGATGCGGAGAATTCTAATGCTTACGTCGGCCGGGGTTGGGCGTTTATTAAAATGGGACAATGTGATAAAGCCCTGGCCGAGCTGAGCAAGGCCATCGAGCTGGACCCGGAGAATGCCTGGGCTTACAACAATCGGGGGGTCTGCTATTACCAGCTGCAGAACTACGAGGCGGCCATGGCCGACAGCAACAAGGCCATAGCGCTGGAACCCTTCTTTTCCATGCCCTATTACAACCGCGGACTCATTCACCAGGCCTTGGGGAACCGGGAAGCGGCCATCGCCGATTACCGCAAGGCCCTGGAGCTCGACCCCGGCTACGAACTAGCCCGGCAAGCCCTGGCCAACCTGGGCGTCTGATGGTGACGGGAGCGCTTCAGGGCGACGTTCCGCGGTGCCGTTGGAGGGGGGCAGTGGGAATCGAACCCACCCCGGCTTTTTTAAGGCCGGCCAACGGGTTTGCAGCCCGCGGGGGACCCAGTCCCGTGCCCCCCAGGAAGCGATATATTAGCTTTATTAATATATCATATTAAATTAATTTATAAGAGACGGCGGCTTGAAACCATCCGCGCGCACCTTGCTTACCGGGTGATCGACGCGCCGTAAGCGTGAAGGCCTCTACCAGCGGTCGGCGGCAATCTCCCGCGGCCGGTACTGTCTTCCTCCCGCAGCCGATCACGGGAGCGAGACCCTCATGCGGACGGCCCGGGGTGACCTTCGCGGAGGCGCTCGTAGTTGCTGCGGCGCTCCAGGCCCTCGATGCGGAAGAGGGGGTCGTCCCCGATCATCTCCCGGAGATCCTCGACGGTGAGCCAGTGGTAATAGACGGGGCGGATGAAGTCGGGGTCGTTCCCCGTGATGTTACCCACGCGGGGAGGTTCCCGGCGCACGCTCCTCCCCAGGGCGGTGTATTTGTAGATCCTGATCCAGGCGTTGACCCCCACCGTGTCCGGGCGCTCCCCGCGGAAGAAATCGATGAGGTCCCTCAGCTCAGCGTCCCTCTCCCCCGGGAACCCCAGCAGCAGGTCGACCGCCACCCTGATCCCCTGCCTCCGGGCAAGCTCGATGCAGCTCTGCACGTCCAGGAGGCCGTAGCACCCGGAGAGCAGGGAGCGCGAGTCCACGGAGAGGGTTATGGAGGAGGCCCCGCTCTCCGCCAGCAGCCGGAAGAGCCCCTCGTCGTGGGGGAGGGGCTTCATGTAAAGCGACCAGGAGAGGCCCAGGCCCTCCGCGATCACCGCCTGCAGCAGCTCCTTGCAGGTGTCCAGGTCCTGGTTGAACTCGCAGTCGCAGAGGTGCAGCTCGCGGCAGCCCGTCTCGCGCAGGGAGGAGAGCTCGCCCGCCACCGCCCGGGACTCACGCGTCCTCCAGGGCAGGCCGGCCTCCAGGCAGAAATCACAGGTCCCCAGGCATCCCGTCTGGGTGGCAAATCCTGCCAGCCCCCTCTCCGCGAGGTAGGGCGCGTAGTCCACGAAGCGGCCCCGTGCCGGGACCTCGCCCCGGTCGAAGGAATGTTCCCAGCCGTCCACCAGGCGCGGCAGGCGTGCGCCCTCCCGCAGGTAGCGCAGCAGGGCGGGCAGCGCCCGCTCGCCGGGCCCGAAGACGGCGCAGTCGGCGCCCACGTATTCCGCCACCTCCCGCGGACCCGCCAAGAGGGCCGTGCCCCCCACCACCACCGGGGCCCCGCAGGCCTCCCTGGCGAGGGAAACCAGCTCAGCGGCCTCGTCCAGGAAGAACTGGTCGTCGTGAAAAAGGCTGGTGTCCAGGTTGCGCAGGGAGAAGCCCACCAGGTGGGGTCCGCAGGAGGACAGCTCCGCCGCCAGGACCGCCCTCGGGTCACCGGTGAAGGCCAGGTCGACCACCCTCACCTCGTGCCCCTCGCGTTCGAGGTAATGCGCCAGGTGCTCGATGCCCAGCGGAATCACCGGGGGCTCGAGGTAGCGGTTGGGATTAACCAGGGCCACGCGCATGCCGCCCCTCCCTTATCATCACCCTTCGGCCTCGGCGGAAACACACCCGCCAGATATCCATTATTCTACAACTCTAAAAGTCGCCTCCACATGTCGCGGGCTTCCGCAGCCCCGCTCGCACGCCTGGCTCTCCCGTCACATCACCCTTAACCCCGCGGCGTTGAACCCCGCGGGTCTTCGGGGCGCGGGACCGCGGCGGCAGGCGCGCATTCTCCCGCCCCGCGCACCCGCTGTTCCCTCCCGCGCTCCGCCGGCGTTCCCCATGCGCCGCCGCCCCCCATCCGCCACGCGCAGGCGCAAGGCGGGGGAGAACCTCGCCCCGGACGGCACCACGCCGCCATGGACTACAAAGACGGCGTCATCGGCGCAGCGCCTCCCTCGCGAACCCCCCGCTGGGCCGCGGGACCCGGACCCGGTCGCCGCATCGGACACGCGGCGCCGCCAAGGGCCGGGCCTTGTGGGGGAGGGCTTTCCCTCCCCCATCCCCAAACGTGGGGCCGGTATGCCGTCAGGGGTTGAAGGTGTAACCGCTCAGGGTGTCCCCCGCGGGGCAGGAGCCGCGGTAGATGGCGTAGATGGGCCGCTCCACCACCACCGGGCGGTCGCTCATCACCTCGCAGGAGACGTCGTGCCCGGGGCCCACCACGTCGTTGACCCTCACGGAGACCCTCGTCTTCGCCGGGACGGCCACCGCGTGCCGCCGCAGGAAGCCGTCCTCGAGCATGAAACGCAGCTCCGCCTGCGCCGGCTCCTCGCCGGGGTTCATGAGGCAGATCCACTCCTCGAAGCCGTCCCTGGTGCAGCCCTCGGCCAGGTACCATGAGGACCCCGGCTTGTTCACCCCCATGGTGTTTGAGCCCTCGTCGATGGCCGAGCGGTAGAGGAAGTACATGGGCCGCTCCACCACGATGGGCGCCTGCGAGGTGACGACGGTGGAGACGTCATGCTGCCGCGCCACGTCGTTGTTGACGTTCACCGTGAAGCGGGAGTGCGGCGCCAGCGGGTAGCGGCGCTCGATGCGGCCCCCGTCCTCCATGATGTAGACCAGGGAGGCGGTGGTCGGCTCCTCGCCGGGGTTCATGAGGCAGATCCACTGGTTGAAGCCCGTGCGCGTGCAGCCCTCCGCCAGGTACCATTCCCTCTCCGGCCGCACCGCCCCCATGACGTTGTGCCCCCCGTCCCACATCCCCTGGTAGAGGAAGTAGACCGGCCGCTCCGCCACCACGGGGACGTCGGAGGTCACCCGCATGGAGACGTCGTGCCCCGCGCCCACCTCGCGGTTGACGCAGACGGTGTCGCGGCTCCAGGGCCCCACGCGGTAGGTGCGCTCCCGGTAGGCCCCGCCCTCCATCATGTACTCCACGCGTACCACGGCCTCTCTCTCCCCCGGGTTCTGCAGGCACAGCCAGGTGTCGAAGCCGGGGCGGGTGCAGCCCTCGGCGAAGTACCACTCCCGGCGCGGGAAATGGGCCCCCTGCCCGGTGTGCCCTCCCCGCAGCTCCCGTCCGCCGGAACCCCGGTAGGAGAAGTAGACGGGGCGCTCGGAGACGATGGGCCGGTTGGAGGTCACCTGGATGGAGACGTCCCTCCCCGCGCCCACCTCGCCGTTGACGTAGATGGTGGAGCGGGAATAGGCGGGCACGTAATAGGTGCGCGCGGAGGCGGCCCCCTGTCCCTCCCCCAGGTAGTAGTTGACGGTCACCGCCGCCGCCTGGTCGCCGGGGTTCTGCAGGCACAGCCAGGTGTCGAAACCGGCGCGGGTGCATCCCTCGGCGAAGTGGTTGGTCTGGCTGATGTTGTTGCCCACGAAGACGAGGGCCTCCGCGGAGGCGCCCGCCGGGGAGCGGTTGCCCGCCGCGTCCCAGGCCTCCACCCGCAGGGTATGGAGCCCGTTTTTCACCGTGGAGGTGTCCCAGGAGACCGCCCAGGGCGGCGAGCAGCATTCCCCTATTGGCCTGCCGTCGGCGAAGAAAGCCGCGCCACCCTCCGCCAGGTTGTCGCGCAGCTCGGCGCGCACCGCCACCATGCCCCCCACCCAGTCGATGCCCGCTGGCTCGACGATGCGGGCCGCGGGCGGCGTGACGTCCTTGTAAAAGAGGACCGGCGCGGTGCGGCAGGAGCGTCCCGAGGCGTCCTCCACCACCGCCTCCAGCACGTGCTGGCCGTCCAACAGCCCGGAGAGGTCGAGCTCCGCCTCACCGGCTGCCGTCACCGACCGCTCGGAGCCGTCCACCAGCCAGGTAACCGCCGCCACCCCGGATCCCGTGTCGGCGCAGGAAACCTCGGCCTGCATGGTGTTCTGGAAATAACTTCCAGGGTATGGTACGGCGATGGAGCCCGTGGGGTCGGTGAAGTCGGCCCGGTAGGGGAAGGACTCGACGGAGGACACGTTGCCCGCGCGGTCCTCCACGTAATAGTGGACGACGTGCTCCCCTTCCGGCAAGGCCAGGGGATTCGAGTACGCCGTCCAAGCCGGCTGCTCATCGTAGCGGTAAAAGGCGCGCGCCACGCCGGAGAGGGCGTCGCTGCCGCCTATCCGCGCCTGCGCGTTGGCCGGGTCCACGTACCACCCGTCCTTCCCGTCCGGCGGCGGTATCTCCAGGGCCGCCGCGGGAGGGGTGCGGTCCACGCACACTCCCGAAAGGATGCTCTCCGAGACGCGCTGCGCGGTGTCGGTGACCGTGACCCGGAAGTCGTAGAAGCCCTCGGCGATGGAGCCGCCCGAGAACGTCCTCTCCCAGGGGGCGTCGCCGTCCCTCCCCCCTCCCGGCCACTCGCACCATGACGGGGAGTTGGCAGGGCGGTAGCGGAAGTCGGCGTGCAGGATGCCCCGGTCGTAATGCTCCGAGGCCGGCGAGAGCAGCCAGTCTCCCGTGCGGTCGAAGTCGTCCGCCGCGCTGGCCCGCACCGGGAAGTCGGCGCGGTGGTAGTAGCCGGGGTTCTCCACGGACACCGAGGGGTCGCGAGTGTCCTCGCGCTTGGTCAATATGACCGCGCAGGGACCCGTGCCCGCCGCGGCGGCGTAGAAGCGCTCCCCGTCGCTGCAGCAGTCCATACACCCCGGGTTGTCGTAGGGCATGTTCTGGTAGAAGAGGTCGTCCACGGGATACCATGCGGCTTGCTCTCCAGTGTGGATGTTGATTTTCCCCACCCCCTCGTGGCCCAGGCTGCCCCCCGACTGGCGGTAGACGGCGAAGACCTGGGCGCCCCGGGAGCAGAGCTGGGGGTAGGAGGTCCAGGAGGAGTTGGCCGCGAGGAGCTTGTTCTTCTCCCAGATACCGCTGTGGTAACGGGAGTAATAGACGCAGTCCCCGCCGGTGCGCACGTCCTTCACGGAGGCGGCCACCATCACCCTCCGCTCCGCCCCGTCCCACCAGGCGGTGACCTCGGGGCGGGAGCAGTCCCCCCAGCCCTGGGTGGAGATGATCTCGTTGGGGTACCAGTGGCTCCCCCCGTCGTCCGTCCACGCCTGCCAGGCGGGGTTGGGGGGGCCGGAGCGGCGCACGTAATAGACGCTGGCGTTGTTGTCCCCGCAGGCCTCCACGCACGGCTGCTCCGCCGCCACCCCGTCCCCCGCGTCGGAGACGCAGGAGAGGGTGGAGGCGTTGAGCTCCAGGTTGAAGCGGCGGTAATAGACCTCGTTCCTCCCCGGGTAGTTGGAGACGTAGGCCAGGTGCACGTAGCTGCCGTGGATGCACACGTGGGCCTCGTAGTTGTCCCAGCCCGCCTGGGAATCCCACCAGTAACGCCAGTTGAGCCCGCCGTCGCGCGAGGAGGCGAGGAAGAGCGCCCACCTGCCGTTGGCGAACTCCTTCCATGAGACCACCACGTCGTCGCCACGGGCGTCCAGGTAGGCGTCGCGCGCCGTCCAGGCGGGGTTGTAGTCCATCTGCCGCACCCTCGTCCAGTTCAAGGCGACCGGGTCCGCGGCGCGGTAGAACCAGGTGTCCGCGCCGTCGTCCGCCACCATGTAAAGCCTCCCGCCCCCGGCGGCGATCTGCACGTGGCGGGGGTTGGCCAGGTCCGCCGCCGCCTCCGCCGTCCACCCCCCGTAGCCGGTGCCGGGCCCCGGGTAGCCCCCCGCCCCCTGCGGGGGGGACAGGGAGAGCGCCAGCAGGGGAAGGATAAGGATGGCGGCGGCCGTCCCCCAGGCCCTCGCTCCCATGCCGCTCACCCCCCTCTCAGTAGGGGGGAGCGGAGACTTCCGCCTCCTGGTAGCCCGGGACCTGGCTGCCCCCCGTGATCTGGCCGCGGTAGTTGAAATACATGGCCCGCTCGCAAATGACGGGGGCGTTGTTCTCCCAGCTGAGGACGGCCACGGACACGTCGCCCTCATAATTGTAATTCTGCTTAAGCTGCTGGTTAACGTTTACGGATGCCCGCTGACCTGGCTCAAGCTGTATATAATCATGGCCTATAAATCCCGTTGGTCCAAAATATCCCAGCCTTACCATGGCCACCCTTCCGCTTCCGCCCACCTCCGCCGGGGGGTTGAAGATGCATATCCATTCCTCGAAGCCGGGGCCTGTATAGCCCTCGGCGAAGAACCAGGCCAGCGAGCCCACGCTGTTCTTCCCGTAGGCCTCGGCCCTCTCGCCCCGCAGGGCGCCCACAAGGGCTACGGAGCCCAGGACCGCCCCCGCCACCAACAGCGCTGCCGCGGCCCCCGCCACGAGCACCCTTCCCGGCTTCACCATCACGACCTTCATCTCCCGCCTCCTTCATCTGATCTCCCTTGCCTCCCATACCTCTAAGACGGACTCGCGTCCCTAATTGCCAAGTTATCCCAGTGGATCACGCTCCCCCACTCTCGCCGTCCGGCATCCCTCGCCTTCCCGCCGTTCCCGCGCCTCTCCTGCCTTCCGCTGGCGGGCTCACGCGCACCTCAGCCTCTTGCCTCCCTATCACCGCCGCTCCCCTTCCCGTCTCCTCTCCCGGTATTCCTCCCATCCGCATTCATAACTTACCATTATTTACCATATAGACTCTCTTCCCCGGCCGCTTTCCGTCCCCGCCACGTCCCCTCAGTAGAGCGTCACGCTGCGGGTGACGCTTGCGGTGCGGCCGCTGTCGTCGGTCACGGTCAAAGTAACGGCGACCCTCGCCGGGATGACGCTGCTCTCGAAGACGTGGAAGAGGGCCTTCCCCGTGCGCCCGCAGCTCCATTCGTAGGACACGATGCTCCCGTCGGGATCGTAGCTGGCCGAGGCGTCGAGGAAGACGCGCAGGGGCGATTCCCCCTCGGCGGGGCTGATGGTGAAGGAGGCCACCGGCGGGGAAGTGCCGGGCACGCCTGATTTGCCGGGGGAAGCGGCGCCCGTGCCGCCGTTCCCCGCCTCTGTTCCCACTTGCGGCGCTCCTTCCGCCCCGTTCAAGGCGGCGGAACACCCGGAACCACCCTCCGCGGCGGCGTCGCGTCCCGCCTCGTCCCCCGCCTCATCCCCTGCCCCCGCGGCCGGGCGGTCCTCCGCATCGGCGCCTCTCCTGGCCGCCTCGCAGAGCACGGCCCGGCTCGCCGCGCTACCGGCCTCGGAACCGCTTCTCGCGCCCGCCACGGAAAGCGGCCCCTCCCAGCTTCGCATGGCAAGGGCCGCACCCAGGCCCACCGCCAGAACAAAGAGGGCGCTCCAGGCCAGGACCACGACCATGCCCGGGCGTATGAGTCTTCTTTTCGCGCGGCGAGCCGCTCCGCGCCGTCCTTCCCGCCCGAGCCACCGCCGCTTTTCTTGCCAGTGCGGGCTCCCGGCGTATCCCGCAGGCGCGGCAACAGCCTGTTCCGCCGCCTGCGCGCGCGCCCGCCTCAGCTCCCCCAGGATCTCGCCGGCCGTGGGCCCGTCTTTCCCGGCCCCTTTCCCCGGCTCCCCCCTGCAGCGCTCCGCCAGCCACCCCAGCACCGCCGCAAGCGGCGATTCCCCGGCGTCGCTCGCCGCCTCGCGCAGACGTTCCGCCAGCCTCCCCACGGCGTAGACGTCGGCTTCCACGCCAGGCAAACCGCCGTCCATGAGCGAGGGCTGCAGGTAGGAGAAGTCGGGGGCGCTGACCATCTCCAGGAGGGAATGGAAGAACTGCGGCCTCAGCGCGGGGTCCTTGAGGGTCACGCTCCGCCGCGGCAAGTAGAAGATGTTACGCGGCTCCAGGAAGAGGTGAAGGAAGCCCGCGCCGTGCAACCCCTCCAGGGCGCGCAGCACCTCTTCGAGCACGAAGAGGCCCTCCTCGCAGGTGAGCAGCGGCCTCATGCGCAGGTAATGCTCCAGCGAAGGTTCGCCCAACTCGGGGAAGGCCAGGTAGCACCCGCCCTCCTCCAGGAAACCTCCTTCCATGGGGAGGAGCACCCCTTCCACCCCCGTCTCCGCGAGAAGGTTGCTCGCCTTCAGGTATTCCAGCCCGAGGGCCCCCATCCCGTCGCTGACCTTCACCACCAGGCGGCGGCCATCGAGGGTGTCCTCCACGATGTGGGTGAAGGCCAGCCCGTTGCTGCCCCTCGTCTTGAGGAGGGCGAACCTCTCCGCGATGATCTCTCCGCCCATATACCCGTTCCTTGAGCCTCAGCCAGCCGTCTTTGCCCTATTCCTCGCTTTCGGCCCGCAGCAAGGCAGCGAGCGCACCTATATTAATAAGTGAAGGCGAGTTTGTCAAGATATATATGTTATATTATTTGTGATAGATTCTACTGGGGTTCAGGGCGGGTCTTAATTATACAACGGATCGCGGGGACGGCAAGTCGCTGGGAAGTCAGGCCAAGCGGTGAAGGGCCAGCGTTCGCGATTCCGTGGGCCAGGGGAGAGTGGCTCCGGGCTACGCGAGCAGCCGCATGCCGCACGCATCTTGCCAGGTTGCGTGGAGCGGCCTCTGGCTATGATCCCGACCGGGAGAGGGGCTGCCGCGCCGGTTAATACCCCTATCCACGTATGCTCTCACTTTCAGCCGCCGCTGCGTCCCGCTCCCGGCGAGCCGGCGCCTTCCTCCTCAGGATGGGGTTTCATGCGCGAGGGGGCGGACGGCCGTCCACGTGTGCTCTCCATGGCAGGCCCGCCGCGCGGCTTCGGGAGCGAGGGGGCGCTGTGAACCCATACCAGGGTGCGGACCGCGCCAATGCGCCGGGGTGCTCAGCGCAGGGTGAAGCGGAAGGCGGAGCCCCCTCCCAGGCGCGGCTCGTGCCAGATGCGCCCCCCGTGGGCCTCCACGATCTCCCGCGCTATGTACAACCCCAGGCCCATGCCTTTCGCGGAGTGGTGGGCGTCCTCCACCTGGTAGAAGCGCTCGAAGATGAGCTCCCGCTCGGACTCGGGGACTCCCACCCCCCGGTCGAGCACGGAGACGAGCGTCTCCCCGTCCCGCTCCTCCGCCTCCACCTCCACCGGGAAGTGCGAGGGGGAGTGAGCCACCGCGTTGTCCATGAGGATCACCAGCACCTGCACCAGCTTGTCCGCGTCCACCTCGCGGGGGGTGAGCTCCCCCTTCACCGCCAGGCGCAAAGTGTGGGCCACGCCCTTTCCCCTCACCTCCTGCACGGCGCGCTCCAGCAGGGGCTCCAGCCGCTGCTCCGCCCGCTTCACCTCGAAGCGGCCCCGCTCGATGCGGGAGGCGTCCAGCAGCTCCCGGATGAGGGAATCCAGGCGGTCCGCGCCCTTGCTGATGACCTCCAGGTACTCCCTCCTGGTGCTCTCGTCCAACCGTTCCCCGTAATCCCGCAGGGTGAGGGCGTAGCCCTTCATGACGGTCACGGGATGGCGCAGCTCGTGCGCCGCCACGTCAACGAAGTCCTTGAGGTTCTGCTCGCTGGCCAGCCGCTCCTCCTCCCCGGCCAGGGCGCGCGCCAGCACCCCCGCGGTCTCCACCTCGTAGTGCTTGAATCTCCTCGCGACCGGATAGTAGAGGCAGAGGCACCCCAACGTCCTCCCCTTCAGCCGCACCGGGTAGCCCAGGAAGGAGGACATACCGTGCTTTTCCGCCAGGGGGTCTTTCTCCCCGCGGGGGTCGGCGCGCAGGTCCTCCAGCGCCAGCGGCTCCTCGCTCCCCTCCTTGATGACCCCCAGGGCGAGGTAGTCCCGGTCTTCCCCGGTCACCAGGAACCCCTCCTCCCCGGGGTCGGTGGAGAGCACGGAGAACCTGCCCGTCTCCAGGCGGCAGTAGGCGGCGAAGGGGGCTCCCAGGATGTTCCGGCAGCCCTGTACGATGGCCTCCATGTTGGCGATGATGTCGGCGCCCAGGCCCAGGAAGAGGCGGTTGATGCCCCCCAGGCGCCGCTCTATCTCCTTGTCCTCCGTGATGTCCCGTATGTTGACCATGATGCCGCGCACCAGGGGGTGGTCGAACATGTTGCGTGCCCTGGCCTGCACTATCCTCCAGGAACCGTCCTTGTGGCGGGCGCGGAACTCCCCCTGGGACAAAGCCCCGGGGCTCTGCAGCACCTTGCTGAACTCGGCACCGGCGCGGATCAGCTCGTCGTCTGGGATGAAGCTCATGCCCAACTTGCCCAGCAGCTCCTCCGGCCGGTAGCCGAAAAGGTCCTCCGCGGAGGGGGTGATGTATCTCACGAGGTTGTTCTCGTCCACGATGAGGACGACGTCCAGGGATCCCTCGACGAGGGAGCGGAAGTACTCCTCCTTATCCAGCAGAGCCTCCTCGGCCAGCTTGCGCTCGGTGACGTCCATGACGACAGCCATGTCCGCGGGCCTGCCCCCGTAGTATATGGTCTTGGAATAGATTTCCACCCATCTCGTCTCCCCCGCACGCGTCAAGAGGCGGAAGGTGTAGTTGGCCACCTGTCCCCCCTCGCCCCTCTGCTTGCGGCGCAGCTGGTCGAATATCAGGTCCCGGTCCTCGGGATGGACGACGGCACTTATCAGCCCTGCCACGTCAGCGTCCCGGTAGCCGCCGAGGGGAAACCCGTAGATGTCCGCCGCCGCCCTGTTCATGTACACGAACCTGTTGTCCTGTATGATGACTATTCCCAGCATGGACTGCTCGGAGAGGACGCGGAACTTCTCCTCGCTCTCGCGCAGGGCCTCCTCCGCCTCCTCCCTCTCGGTCACGTCCCTGGCGTTGAACACTATCCCCTGCACCAGGGGGTCGTCCACCAGGTTGCGGCCCACGGCCTCGATCACGCGCCAGGAGCCGTCCTTGCGCCGCAGGCGGAAGCGGAGAAGGCACGTCTCCTCTCCCCCGTCCAGGAAGTCCTTCACCCGCCGTGCCGCCGCGGGGAGGTCGTCGGGGTGGACGTATGACAGGTAACCCCTTCCCGACAGCTCCTCGGGTTCGTACCCCAGGTTGCCCTTGACCGAGGGGGCCAAGTAAATCGCCTCCCCGTCCGGCCGCAGGACGGCGATGACGTCGTGGGCGCTCTCGATCAGCGTGCGGTAGTGCTGCTCCCGCCGGCACAGCTCCCTCTCCAGCTCGACGTGCCCCTCCGTCTCTTTCTCGAGGAGGCGGTTGGCCTCCTCCAACTCCCGGGTTCGCTTCTCCACCAGGCGCTCAAGGTCTCTCCGGTGCTCCTCGAGCCTCTTCTCCAGCTCCACTCTCTCGGTGATGTCCCGTGAATTGATGACTACCCCTTGCATTACCGGGTCCTGCAGCAGGTTGGTGACCGTGGCCTCGTGGTGGCGGTAGCGGCCGTCGCGGTGGCGGAAACGGACTTCCAGGGAGTAGGGCGCGCCGAAGTGGGTGGCGCAGTAGTAGATGGCCTGCATGGCCTTCTCGCGGTCCTCGGGATGGACGTAGTGAAGGATACCACGCGAGAGGAGCTCCCCATCCCTGTAGCCGGTTATGCGTTCGAGGGAGGGGCTCACCCAGCTTATCCTGAGATCACCCCCCAGCACGCAGACCATATCGGGGGCGTGGCGCAGCAGGGAGAGGTAATAGCTCCCGCCGGGGAAAGGGAAGGCTTTCCCTTTACCCTCTGCTTTCTCTTTCTCCACGGCCGCCGCTGAATCTCCCTCAAGGAGACTTCCGACGGGCGGGCGCGCGACCTCCTGCCGCTCCATCGAGGTTATGCCGTCCGGTTTTCGCACTTTTTCCTCCAAAACGTCTACCTCACGCTCCTCTCCCCCTCAACATCCGGCCTCGATTTGCCCGTCGCCGGACCATAGCGCGATGCCTCGTGCGGGCACGAGGCCAGGCCGTAAGGGAGCCCGGAGGCCTATGATGAGTGTATCGGCAAGGAGGGTTCCTTCCACTCTTGGATAATATGGTGAAAGGTGGGCGCCGGTGGTATGATTCGCCTCACCTTTCATCCTTGCCCTGGGAGGGCGAGGAAACCGGCCATCCAACATGGGGATGCAGCGGCTTATCCCTGGGAAGGGGCGCGTGCCTCACCAGGGGAAGGGTTCGAAGCGGTCCTGCGAGGCCTTGCATATGGGGCACTCGCGCGGCGGCCTGTCGCGCGCCGCCAGGTACCCGCAGACGCGGCAGCGCCACACGGGAGGCCTCGCGCCCTCCACCGGGGGGAAGGGCTCGAAGCGGTCCTGCGAGGCCTTGCATATGGGGCACTCGCGCGGCGGCCTGTCGCGCGCCGCCAGGTACCCGCAGACGCGGCAGCGCCACACCGTAGTCCTTGGGCCGGGCCCCGCGCCGGAGCGTCCCCGCGCGGCGGCTTCCCGCCTGCGTTCCAGCTCCTCCGGTTCCGGCCGCCGCTCGGGTATCTGTCCCTCTATCTCCCGCTCGCCTTCCAGGACCTCCTGGGTAACGTAGAGCGCTCAGTAGCACTGTCCATATTCTTCCAGGTCGTCGTCCCGGTAATCGCAGGGGCAGATGATGTCCAGATCCTTCTCCCGCTCACCCTCGCCCATGCGGCAGGGGCAGAGCATGTAGCCGTAGCGCTCCCGGTTGCGCAGGAGGCCTTCCGCCAGCATGAGGGTGAACTCAAGGTCCGGGTTGAGGTGGTAGCCCCCGGCCTCCGCCTCCTCGGAGAGGCGCCGGTGGAGCTCCCTCGCGTCCTCGCTTACATCGGGGCTCAAAGGAGCGCCTCCCGGTACCTGTCCTCGTTGTACCCGGCAATGACCTCCTCCCCGTCCAAAACCAGGGTGGGGAAAGTCTTGCGGGGGTTTCGCTTCTTCATCTCCTCGAAGACCTCCTTCTGGGCGTCTCCCTCCAGGAGGTCCACGTACACGTAACGGTAGGCGAGCTTGTTCTCGTCCAGGAAGTTCCTGGCCTTGCGGCACCATCCGCACGTGGACAGGGCGAAGAGCACGAGGTCGCGCCCTCCGTTCTCGCCCTTCACCGTCTCCAGGTATTGCTCCATGTCCTTATCCTTTCCCATCTTTCCTCTCGCTCCATGTCACCATCAATTATTCCCGGCTCGTGGGCCGCGCTAACCGGGCTTTCGCCCTTTCAATATCATCCCACGCGGGCGGCCGGCGTGAAAATGACCCGGCTCAATCCCGCCAGGACTCACAGAGGGATGCCTCAAACGGCAGCATAGCCTCTTCCTGAAAACGGCCTTGCCGCCCCCCCGTTTCCCCTGAGGGTTCTCCGGGCCTGCGCGGTCGGGCGCGCCATTCTACGGGCCCCGCCGCCACCGCCGCGGCGCAAGGCGGCGGGCAGGGGGGCACGCTCAACCGCTGTCCTCCCTCTCCCCCACGGGGGCGATGCCGGGACGGTAGGTCGCCTTGCGAATCTTGTCGAAGAGCACGTTAAGCGAGCGGGTGAAGACGTTGGGATTGGTGTGCTCGATAAGCTGGTCGATGAAGCGCTGGTTCCTGTTCACGGCCGCCGAGACGGCGGTGGCATCCAGGTTCTTCAGCAAGGCAGCCATGAAATCGGGGTTCGCGTTGAGGGCGCCCGCCAGCGCTTCCGGGTCGAGGTGTCTCACTATCTCCCGCACAAGTTCCCCGTTCTCGTTTACCGCTTTCGCCACCACCCGCGGATCGACGGCGGAGACGAGTCCGGACAGCAGGCCCTCGCGGTTGGCCAGCTTCCCCAGGTATCTTCCCATTATTTTCCATATATCGCCCATCTTCTTCCCCTCCGATGACCATTCCCCGCTGGCGGCACCTCCCGTCCAACGCCTCGATTATATTACGCACCGCCATGCTCAGTCCCCGCACCACCTATAAGCTCACGTCCGGCCGGCACCGCAGACCCAGCCCCAAGGCGGACCCTATCGAGAAACTGTATGATATGGTCTTGGGTAACGGAGGCGAAAGGCGCCGGCAGGCAATACGCGCAACAGCGGCGCTCGTCGTGAAGGCAGAGGTCGTCGAAAGCAGGTGAGATGCATGGCTTCGAAGATCCTGGAGCGCTTCCAGCCCCTCTTCCAGCCCCGTAGCATCGCGGTAGTGGGGGCCACGGAAAACCCGTTCAAGCTGGGTTTTCACGCCCTGGCCGCGGTGACCGCCGCCGGCTTCCCGGGCGAGGTGTACCCGGTTAATCCCAACGCCGGCGAAACCGTCCAAGGCCTGCGCGCTCGCCACTCCATCTCGGAGCTCCCCGAAGGCGTGGACCTTTTCGTCTATGCCATCCCGGAAGCGCAGGTGCTGCCCGCGGTCAGGGACGCGGTAAGCAGGGGCGGCCGGGCAGGGGTCATCTTCGCCGGGGGCTTCCGGGAAACGGGCCCCGAGGGCGAGAGGCTGCAGGAGGAGCTGGTGCGCGCCGCTGACGTCGGGGGCATGAAGCTCATCGGTCCCAACTGCATCGGCATAGTCAACACCCAGGCGCGGCTCAACGCCACCTTCGCCAGCCCGCTGGCCTGGTTCCCCTCCGGCAACGTCTCCGTGGTCAGCCAGAGCGGCGGCATGGGCAACTGCATCCTCAACGGGTTGATGGATGAGCGCGTCGGGCTGAGCAAGTTCGTGAGCATAGGCAACCGGGCCAACGTCGAGTTCGCCGAGATGGTGGAATACCTGGCCGAGGACCCGGACACCAAGGTCATCTGCCTCTTCATAGAAGGCCTGGACCGGGGCGACGCCTTCCTGGAGAAGGCGCGCGCCGCCTCCCGGCGCAAGCCGGTGATCGTCTACAACCGCGGCTACACCGAGAGCTCCGCGCGCACCGCGCTCTCCCACACGGGCTCGGTGGCCAGCTCGGAGGCCGTCTACCGCGGCGCCTTCCGTCAGGCGGGGCTCGTCCAGGTGCATTCCTCCAGCGAGATGGCCTGCCTGTCCAAGGCCGTCTCCCTGGGAGGGGTGCCGGCCGGAAACGGCGTCTTCATCTCCACCCACACCGCAGGGCCGGTCATCGCCATCAGCGACATCTGCGAGCGGAGCGGGGTGCGTTTCCCTCCCCTGCGCCCGGAGATCGCCGCCGCTATCCAGGAGTTCCTTCCCCGGCACGCGGTGGCCGCCAACCCACTGGACCTCTTCGCCTTCGCCTGGACGGACAGCTCCCTTTACCTGCGCTCCGCCGACCTTGCCCTGCGCCAGGAGGATATCCACTGCGCGGTGGCCGTCTTCGTCACGGGGGCGGGATCCGGTCCCGCCTTTCCGGCGCGCGAATACGCGGAGATCGGGCGGCGGCACCGCAAGCCCGTCTTCCTCTGCCTCATCGCCCCCGCCCTCCTCTCCCAGGAACTGGAAGACGCCCAGAGGGAGGGGGTCATCGCCTTCAACACCCCCGAGAAGATGGCCCACGCGCTGGTCAACCTGGTCCGCCACCGCAAGCATATATCCCCGTGCACAAGAACGCGCCCTTCATCCCCGTAAACAGCGTGCAAGCTCCGCGCATCACCCATGTCACACCCGGTTGATAGCCTCTAATGCAATGTTGACAGCGATGGATTAAAGTAATACCTTGGTAATACCGACTAATATAGTGAGGCCACGGTGGACGAGAATCGAGATGACGTTATTAATCTCGATTTCGATTTTGATTGGTCCGATAAGATCATCGACAAACCCTGGGAGAAACACAGGGTTTCCCCTTGGGAGACCGAGGAAGCGGTATTCGACGACCCCGATGTCGAAATACGCTACGAGGATGATGAAGTGCATGGTCAAAGGTGGATGGTAAAAGGACATACCATGGAGGTAAGGAAGCTAAGGATATACATGAGGCCCTGCAAGGATAGAAAAGGATTTATGGTTCGTCATAACAGTATGGGGTGAGGGTGAATGAAGGCCGAAGAAAGCGAGCGGGACAGGGAATTCGACGAGCGCTGGGAAAGGGCGAAAAAGGTCAGGGTAGAGCGCTCGCCAGGCCAAAGCAAGACTTCCGTGTTTTCCATTAAGATGGAGAGGGAGCTTCTGCGCCTGCTGGTCGAACGCGCAAGGGAGATGGGGATCGGAACCTCGACGCTTGCCCGCACCTTAATCGCCCAAGGTCTGGTTAGCGAAGAACATAGACTCTCCGACGAGACTCTGATCGAGCTCCTAAAGTACCGTATAAAGAGAAAGGAAACGGCGACGGAGGCCAGAAGCTCAACAAACACGAATTGTAAAATAAAAGCCTCTAAGCAGTTCATCATTGGAAGCTCCGTGAGAAAAACCCTCGAGCCCGAGGAAAAGAAGCATAAGCAAGGTAGTACATCATACTTGAGCCTGACGGGAAGTTAAGGGAGGCCGCATTGCAGGACGAAAACTCGCTGCAAGTGACCATGCTCCTGTGCGACGCCGCGCAAGTATCGGGCAGCAAGCTGTACGTCCTGGGCGGCGGGTGGAACATATGCGCACCCGACCTCCCATCCATGGCAATCGCTTTGTTGATCAAGGTACCTTGGGACATGGCCAACCGTTCATTCGACTGGAAGCTGCAGCTCTTCAACGAGGACGGAAACCCGCATATCCTGGGGGAGCAGGGGAAGGAAGTCGCTTTTACTGGCCAGTTCGAGGTGGGCCGTCCGCCGGGGCTGAAGAAAGGCCAGATTCTGCAAGTGCCCCTTGCCATGAACGCGGCAGGTATCCCGCTACGGGAATCCAGCGGTTACTACTGGGCGCTATTCATCGACGGCGTCGAGCTCGAGCGAGTTTCGTTCTACACCAAGAAAAGAACCTCTCCTTGAGGCCTCTTGGCTGCATCCACGGCAGCGGTCACCGGCACAACGACAGTGTGGGTGCTGACGCGTTTACCCGGGCCCGGTGCCTGGCATCGTTCCCATACACGCCCACCCGCTCCTAACCCAATGCGCCCCCGTCGAAAAGACGTATGTGCCCGGCAGGATGACGTGAACCGTACGGGCGATGGAGGAGCACGCCGGGTATATGGGCCCACAACCGCGATAGCTTGTCGAACTCAAGGGTGCCGCAGGTTCCGGCAAGGTTGGCGCTTCCCTGCCCGGAGCGGGGACACAGCGCGGCGACCTTGCAATGCGGTGTCACAAGCGGGTGATCACCCACCGTGGCATGTTGCCTATATACCCAACGCAGTCCACGTTCCGCTGCCGGAACAGCATAAAGTTGTCAGGCCTATGCCGCCCTTGGGTCCCGGAATCGTAAGCTGCCTTCGAAAAAAAGTGGAAGGGGGCCTGTGAAGCGTTTACAATGGGTTTCGGTGAGAGCATGGCCAAGTTGGGATTCGGCAAGCGGGACATCCGCAAGCTGGAAAGGGAGCGCGACATCGATGGCCTCGTCGAGCTGCTCCGTGGCGAGGACGAGGACCTCGCTTTCCAGGCCATCGAGGCCTTGACCCGCATCGGGGACCAGCGGGGCGTGGAAGCCCTCATGGCCCTGGTGGTGGATCTCTCCTGCAGCGAGCTCATCCGCGCCAAGGCCTGGCTGGCCCTGGACGTGGGCCTGGAAAGGGAATCCAAGAAGCGCAGGGACTGGAAATAGGCCTCGCTCCCCTTTCTCCGCAATGACCGTCACCCCTTGCGCGGCAGGGCGCGAGGGCAGGAAGGCGAGCGTAAGGCATGGAAGGAACGGATTATCCCAGGTTGCGGCGGCTGGAGGCATTCCCGGTCAAGCAGCAGGGACGGGACATGATCGCCCTGCGGGACCCGGAAGGCTATTCAAGGAATGTCGTGCTCCTCCCGCCACCCATCTATTACATCGCCTCCCTGTGCGACGGCACCCGCTCCCTGCGCGACCTGCAGGCTGCCTACGTGCGCCGCTTCGGCGACATCATCACCAGCGACCAGGTGGCCTCCATCCTCGCCGAGCTCGACCGCAAGATGCTCCTGGACAGCGGGACCTTCCGCGCCTACAAGCGCCGCCTGGACGAGGAGTACCTCTCGCTGCCCAACCGCCCCATGATCTCAGCGGGGAACGGCTACCCCGCCGACCCCCGCGCGCTGGTACAGAGCATCCGGGCCATGCTCGCCGAGGCCGGGGAAGCGCATCCCCTGCCGGACTTCCCCGTCGCCGTGGTGGCCCCCCACATCGACATGGAGCGGGGCTGGGAATGTTACGGCAAGCTCTACTCGCTCCTCGCGGCATCTTATCCCAATAATTACCAGCCACTGGTAGTCATCCTGGGCACCTGCCATGGCGAGATGGAAGGACCCTTCGCCCTCACGCGCAAGAACTTCCTCACGCCCTTCGGCCTGGTAGAGACGGATGCCGGCCTGGTGGAGGGCCTCGCCCGTGCCGCGGGCATGGACGGGCTGGGGGATGAGCTCTCCCATCGCTCCGAACACTCCATCGAGATACAGCTCCCCCTGCTCTGCTTCATTTTCGGCGGCGCGGACCGTTTCCGGCTCCTGCCCATCACCTGCAATTCCTTCCAGGCCTTCATCGAGGAGGGGAGGTCGCCCGCGGAGGACCCCCAGGTCTCCTCCTTCCTCTCCGCCCTCAGGGGATTGCTCTCCGCCCTGGGTGAAGAGGCCTTCTTCCTCGCTTCCGCCGACCTCGCCCACGTGGGCAGGCGCTTCGGAGGCCTGCTTCCCCTGGACGCCGTGCTCCTCTCTTCCGTGATCGCCAAGGACAAGGAGATGCTGCAGCCGGTGCTGCGGGGCGACGCCGAGGCCTTCTTCCGTTACCTCGCCTCCGAGGGAGATTCACGCCACGTCTGCGGCCTGCCCCCCATCTACGCCCTGGCGAAGACGCTGGATGGCAGGCACGGCGAGCTGGTGGATCACTGCCACTGGTTCGATCCCCAGGAGGGTTCGGCGGTCACCTTCGCCGCCGCGGTCTTTCCTCGTTGATGAGCGGACTCGCCACGCCTCCATCCGTCCAACCCTTGCGGGCCAACCGGCAGTTGCTGACGCTCCTCGCCGTTCAGTCCCTGGGGATGGTGGCGCGCGGCATCTTCTTCGTGGGATTGCCGCTCTTCGTCCTCGAGCGCACCGGCTCCGCCCTCTCCATGAGCATCTCCCTCCTCCTGAGCTTCGCCCCCTTCACCGTCGCCGGCCCTTTTGCCGGGCAAGTCGTGGACCGCTTTTCCCGGCGCGACCTGCTCGTCCTGAGCAACCTGGTGTACGGCGCCCTTCTCTTCCCCCTGCCTTTCGTGCACGCGACCTACCTCGTCTACGCGGTGGCCTTCGCCGCCTCTCTCTGCGGAGTGGTCATGGTCAACGCCCTGGTGGCCCTCATCCCCGAGCTGGTGGACCTCTCACAACTCGCCAAGGCCAACTCCGTGTATACCTTCCTGCGCTCGGCCACCTACCTGGTGAGCACCTCCGCCACCTTCCTGCTCATCAAGGTCATGGGCAAGGCGGACATCTTCTTCCTCTGCTCCGCGCTCCTGGCCGTCTGCGGCATCTCTTGCCTGCCGGTCAGAAGGGACCGGCCGCATCCCCGCACCGAGGAGGCAGCCGCGGGGGGCGGCGCGGGGCCGGGAGGCTTCCGGGAGGTCTTGAGGATCATGACCTCCGACCGGCACGTGCGAGGCCTCACCCTCATGCACCTCATGTTCATGCCCATCTTCGGGGCCTTCGAGGTGTTGCTCCCCCTCTTCTGCGACCGCCGCCTGGGGGACGCCGCCTACTACACGCTGCTCAGCGCGGCGGTGGGCGCGGGACTCGCCCTGGGGAGCCTCTTCACCTACCGTCTCCTGGAACGGGTGCGCCCGCTGAGCCTGGTGCTGGCGAGCTTCTGCGGTTACGCGGCGGGGGTCTTCCTGCTCACCCGCAGCGGTGTCCTCTCCCTGTCCTTGCTGGTAAGTTTTTCCATGGGAATGATCGACGCCTTCGGTTTCACCACCTACGAGTTCCTGCGCCAGCGGGTGGTGCCCTCCGCCTATCGCGGCCGGGTCTTCGCGGTCATGGACGCCCTGGTGCTCCTGCCCCTGCCCCTGGGCTATCTCTTCATCGGCTACTTCGGTGAGCGTGCCAGCATCGGCGCCCTGGGCGCCTGGCTGTGCGCCGCCGGTCTCGCCCTCGCCCTCCTGTGCCTCCCTTTCACGCGCAACCTTCCCTCCCTCGACCAGCGAAACCCCGCGGCAAATACGCGAGAGGCCGATACCGCATGACGGGGCAACACCCCGGGGCCAGGCCTCGTTTGTTGCCTTTTATAAGACCGCCGCAGAGGCTCCGCCCCTCCCCAGACATACTTTGGGGTCAAACCGCGTTCATGTCTGACCGGAGTTCGACAGTTGCTAGATGAGCGAACCCCGGAAAAGCCCATGAATAAAGGGATCGGGGAGAATCCGCCAAAATAGGCGTGTAACTAGTGCAACTACAACTAGTATAGCCTAGTATTTGATGGTATAATACCCTTGG
>OGCI01001117.1_pt1 | contig 24394 bp, 24 predicted proteins | sample 1570021 | NCBI WGS metagenome assembly OGCI01 (sample SAMN06264664, study PRJEB24512) | hot springs metagenome | isolation source: Hot spring water | place: South Africa: Tshipise | collected 2015-06-21 | reverse complement strand
GCGCTCTGCACCGCGCGGCGCATCGCCAACAATGACGCCTGCAGGATGTTCAGCCGTTCAATCTCATCCACCGTAGCTAGCCCAACAGCCACTACCCGTGCGTGACGGTATATCCAGCGGCAGGCGTGCTCCCGCTGGACAGGAGTGACCTTCTTGGAGTCGCGGATGAAGACAGGCAGGGCGATGTCTTGCGATTCGATGTTGTCGCCGGTGTCAGATGCAAACGCCACACATGCTGCTACCACCGGCCCGGCGAGACAGCCTCGTCCTGCTTCATCGACCCCAGCGACGAGGGAGGTTACCGAACAATGCGAATGCGTTGAGGGGGCCAGAAAAGAACCCATGATTTGCCTACCACCCTGCTGCGATCAAGCAGTCCCCACACGTGCCCATCGTTGCTATCGTTGCGGTTGTCGCCCAGCATCAGTAGCTTGCCCGGCGGGATTTTGCCGGAGGGCGCCTCGCGGATGTGCGCTTCACGATACGGATCAAGAATAATCTGTTTGTTTTCCCTGACGTCGCCGTAACGATCGATCTCGAAGACGCGCCCGTCGATAATCTTCAGGTCGTAGTCCGGAGGACTGGCGATATAAGGCTCGTTGACTGCCACGCCGTTGCGGTAAAGCACCCCGTCGCGTATCTCCACCACATCGCCGGGCACGCCCACACATCGCTTGATGAACTCGATCTCACGCGGGTCTGCCTCGGGTGGGGCTTTGAAGACCAGAATGTCGCCCGCAATAGGCTCGCGGAAACGCAGGGTAAACTTGTCTACCAGAATGCGATCCTGCTCCAGCAGGGTCGGGCGCATGGAACCCGATGGGATGTAAAAAGCCTGAACGATGAACGGACGGATGACGAGAAAGACCAGAATGAAGGCGAGCACTGCCGATTCCAGCAATTCGTTGAACGAGCGCCAGCGGGGGCTGGACAGAGGCGCCAGCCCCAGACGCACCAGTGTGAGCACAGCCGAAATCAGCAGTACATAGCGAACGTTCAGGTTCGCTATCCACTCTACCCACTCGCCGGTCATCGTGGCGTGCGCAGTTCCTTGATGCGTGCGGCTTTACCGATCTTCTTGCGCAGGTAGTACAGTTTCGCACGACGTACCTTTCCCCGACGCACCACCTCGATTTTGTCGATGCGTGGGGAGTGCAGCATGAAGGTGCGCTCCACACCCACGCCGTGCGAAATCTTGCGCACCGTGAAGGTCTCGCTAATCCCGCCGTGCTTTCGGGCGATGACCACACCCTCGAAAACCTGAATACGCTCTTTGTTGCCCTCGATAACCTTGGCGTGCACGCGCACCGTATCGCCCGGACCGAATTCAGGCAGGTCGGTGCGCAGATGCTCTCTGGTGATCTCGGCGATAATCTGCTGTGCCGATGCCATATTTCAACCCCTTGTTGGTATGGATAACACAAAAAGTTCGCGAACGCCTCGCGCGCTCGCGCCACTACAGTATACCAAACATCCCCCGCGTCGGGCAAGGGGGCGCCAACCCTACACGCACGGCAAAAGAGGGGGAGGCAGGTTGCATTCTGGCGAACTGGTCAGGCTGTCGCAGGAGGTGTTCTTGCCTGGGTGGTAGATTCGAGCTGAGACTGGCATCAAAGGAGGAACCGCCATGATACGCCCCTCGGCTGGCTACGGCGGCGAACTGCACGACAATGTCTGGGCGCGAATCGAAGCCTCAATGAACTTTCGCGAAGGTGACCGTGTGCCGATATGGGACTACATCGATAACCCCGCGACGGTGAAACACTTTCGTCAGCCAGGCGACGACTACCCCACCGCCATGGTGCGCGTGTATCATGGACTGGGCATCGACCTGTGCCGGGGCTATGGTCGGTCCTTTGAGCAGGAAGAGGACGGTACTCTGCTGGGTGAAGGCAAAGGACAGCACCGGGTTTCCGGGCAGACCGCGTGGAAGGTGCACTACGAGGTCGAAAGTGTGGAAGATTTGCGCCAGTACCTGCAAAGAGCACAACCGGTGCCGTGGGAACATATCCGCTCCCGCTGGGTGCCCTGGATACAGCAAGAACAGGCTCGGTTCGCCCCGTACACACTGTTTGTGACACCTACCGGATGCGGTTTCCACGCGGCATACGGGCTGATGGGTCAGGAGCGCTTCGCCTACGCAATCTACGATGCCCCCGAGGAGGTGTATGCGCTTATGGAACTGGAAGGCGAGACCGCCTACCGCTATGCGAAGGTAGCCGCCGAGCAACAGCTCTGCCCTCTCCACTTCATCGGCGACGACATCGCCTACAAGAACGGGCTGTTATTCTCGCCTGCCTTCCTGAAACGTACCTTCATCCCCATGCTGAAGCGGTGCATCGAGCCTTTGCATGAAGCCGGCATCAAGGTCATTTTCCACAGCGACGGGAACCTCTGGCAGATACTGGACGACCTGCTGGATGCGGGCATCGACGGCTTGAACCCGCTGGAGCCTATCGCCGGGATGGAACTGGACCCCCTGAAGAAGCGCTACGGCGACCGGCTGATTCTGGTGGGCGGGATGGACTGCTCGCAGCTGCTGCCCCTCGCCACGCCGGAGGAGATTCGCCAGGCAGTACAACAGGCGATGCGGGTGGCGGCACCCGGCGGCGGGTTTTTCATCGGCTCCTCCAGCGAGGTGAACCCTGCCACGCCACTCGAGAACGTGCTGGCATTCTACGAAGCGTGCGAGGAGTACGGTCGGTATCCGGTTGACAGAGTATAAGGCAGACCGACCTCGCCCCGTGTGGCAGCGAGGAGCGAAGCGACGAAGCACTCCCCTTCGCATCCCGTCAGTCGCAGGAGATTGCTTGCCGCCTCGGGGGAAGGCTCGCAATGACACTGACAGGGTTCTGATCGTCAGACCGCCGAAGCCTCCCCGCTCTCAACGCCCCTGCAGTGCTGGCAGCACCTCCTGCAGTATCTGTCGGCTGGTGCGTGCCGCCTGGCGACCGCTGCCACCGTGTTCCAGTATCAGAGCGAACGCCAGCGTGCTTTCGCCGGTTTTGATCACGCCGGCGAACCAGCCATGCGGTTTCCTGTTGCCCTCGGAGGTCTCTGCAGTGCCGGTCTTGCCAAATACTTCCCACCCGGTGCCCGAGAAGATGCCGTAAGCGGTGCCTGTCTGCACCACTTCGTTCATCATCTGCTGGAGCGCTTCCGCAGTTGCATCGCTGATAGCGGAGCGCCGGACGCCATCTCGTGGACTGAATACCGCCTCCCACCACACTCCGCCTCGCGCCACCGTTGCCATCAGGTTCGCGACCTCCAGCGGTGATGCCAGCAGTTTGCCCTGCCCGAACCCACACTCAGGCAGTTCGGCAGCCATCTCGTCAGGCTTCGGCACGTGGGTGAACCCAAGACTGCGGGCGGTTTCCGACAGAACCTCCGGCTGCAGCTTGATGGCGAGGTGCGCGAAATACAGATTGCACGACAGCCTCAGCGCATCGCGCAAGCCGAGAGTGCCATGCGCCCGCATCGACGGGTGGTCGCTGAGACGTGCCCTCGAGTAGGTCTTATCCCCTACCTTCCAGCGTATGTTCCTTCCGACGTGCCGGCAGGTGTACCGCAGGGGAACTCCCTCTTCCAGCGCCGCTGCTGCTGTGACCACCTTGAAGACCGAGCCCGGCGCATACAGTCCGTCCACCGGGCGGAATATCAGGGGAGCATCCCGGCGCGTGCGCAACCGTTGCCACAGGTCGCTGTTCAGACGATTTGGATCAAAGGTTGGCAGACCCACCGCCGCCCGCACCTGCCCGGTGGGCACATCGAGAAGCACAAACGCCCCATGCCCATCCGGATACGCCCGTTGCAGAGCGCGAAGGGCGCGCTGTTGTGCGTCCAGTAACACGGTGAGTGTGACATCCTGCCCCGCAGGCAGGCGATAGAAAGGCAAGTCCTTGCGTCGATAGAGCGCCAGTAACACACGCGAGTCGCGATAACCCCTCAAGCGGCGATTATACCTCGCCTCTGCGCCTGAGGGACCGCCGTAACGTGCGTCCAGCCAGCCCACCAGCTGAGCACACGCCTCACCGCACGGATACACCCTGCGACCGCCCTGCGTCTCCGCCAGCACGGCACCCGAGGCGTCCAGTATCCGTCCGCGGGGTATCCGACGCGCAATGGTTTCGAGACGTGGATTGGCAACGCGGTATTGAAGCTCGCCCTTTGCTGTGCGCATCAGCACCTCGCGAGTGGCGATATCATCTGCCCTCCAGCCCTGAAACCACACACACCATCCCCCGATGAGGCACGGTATCAGCAGGATGTACGCCCAGGCAAGTGCCCGCAATCGGGCGACAGGCTTCGACGAAGGCGAACGCAGAGGATGTGCTGAAGGAAAAGCCGTAATGTTATATAGAATGCCAACCATGGCGAAAGACGCCAGCAACGCCGAGTTACCCTGTGCCACAAACGGCAAAGACATGCCCGTCATCGGCAACAGCCCCACCGTGCCGGCACATATCAGCACCACCTGTGTTCCCTGCAACACCGCGACACCTGCAGCCACCAGCCGGTCTTCAGTGTGGGCAGCCCTCTGTGCAATGCGCAGTACCCGACCGACCCATAGGGCGTACAGGCACAGCAGGCACAATACACCCACGAGCCCCAGCTGTTCGCCCCACGTACTGAACACCGAGTCCGAGCGCGCATACGGTACATAACCCGGGTTGCCCAGCCCCAGCCCCGTGCCGAATATGCCGCCGGTACTCATTCCCCAGAGACACTGTGATAGATGCCGTGCAAGCTCCTCCTGCACCGACCAGGGCGACAACCACATTGCCACGCGCGTCGGCAACACGCCAATACCCATCGCTTCCGCCAGCGCAACCCCAGCCACCAGAAGCAGTCCGCCAAGCGCCAGTATCATGCCTTTGCCCATCATCAGATACAGCATCATGAGCAGGGTCAGATACATGGTGAGCGCCGGACCGAAGTCCCGTGCCAGCGCAAAGATGCCCAGCAGCAGTCCGAACATCACCAGCAGGGGTAGCACCTCCTGCCAGCGTATCTGCCACCAGTGCACGCCCGTGCGCACCGGTCCCGCTGAGCCAAAATGCCGTGCAGCATACCCCGCCACAAACAACACCAGCAACAATTTGATGAACTCTACCGGCAAGAAGTTGAATATTCTCAACCGTGTGCCGCCCGGTCCCGTACCGAACAGCAGCAGCAATATTCCCAGCAACAACGCCAGCAACGCCCAGAGGTAGTCGTACCGTAGGAGTGCTCTTCGCTGAGCGTAGCTCATCCCAGCCAGTATGACCACGAGTATCGCCCCGACAAACATCCCCGCGCTATGGCGTGTGGCGAACGTCAGGTCGCTTCTGCCGGCTGCTCCCAGCAGGTTCGCCATGCCGACACCGCTCAGCGCGAAGACGATGGGCAGAATCACCGGGTCGCCGGGCTGACTTCGCTGGCGCATCACGCGGTGCACAAACAATGGCAGCGCAGCGGCTACCAGCACGTTGAGCAGGACAATCAGGTGCTCGGCACCTGAAAGCGAACGTACTGATGCCAGACCCAGCCATGCCAGCGTCCCCGCCATCAGGCTGAGGAACGCCGCCAGCAACATCAGCACCCCTTCTCGCTTCCACTCGCGCATGGATGTCATCACTCCGGCTGTTTCTGGTGTACCTGCATTTCCCCGTTGCAGGAAACGAACCCTGCCACAGGCGAACGGATTGGTGCCGGTTGCGCAGAAGGCAGTGTACTACACAGGACTTCGTCGCGCGATTGGCGAAGGCAGAAAGAACACTATTTTACGGGAGGGGTAACCTATGGAGGGCTATTGCGTGAAATGCAAGGCGAAGAAGGAGATCAAGAATCCCACCGCCATCACGCTGAAGAACGGGCGCCCCGCAACCGTTGGCACTTGCGTGACCTGTGGAACGAAGATCTACAAGATCGGTGGCAAGTAGAGGGTGCGACGGTGTGAGTGGTTGCTGACAAGTGTCAAGCTATCTTGCATGAGCAGCGGATATGTTGTATAATCTTGAGTGCGTTGAGTGGGGCTGTAGCTCAGTTGGGAGAGCGCTTCAATGGCATTGAAGAGGCCAGGGGTTCGAATCCCCTCAGCTCCACCAAGTTTTTTGACGCGGTGGACCGTTAGCTCAGGTGGCAGAGCAGCTGACTCTTAATCAGCGGGTCGGAGGTTCGAGTCCTCCACGGTCCACCACAGTTGTTACCGGTCTCCATGCCTCTATCCTCATCAGTGCCTTCGTCGCGCAGACCTTTAGCCCTGTGGTCGTCCGCTGACACAGAACAGGATTGCACCCCAAACTGTGGAATAATAACAGGGGCTTGCGGCGCGGTCAGCGTGTGCACGTAAGCCGCCCGCACTTTTTCAGGAGGCGCGATGGAAGCACTGAAGCAATGGGCACTGGATGTTATCCAGGCTTACGGGCTTGGTGGGCTGTTCGGGATCGCGTTCATGGAGTCGTCCTTTTTCCCCGTGCCTCCCGATGTGCTTCTCATCGGCATACTGCTGGCTCCGGATGCCCCCACACCATGGCTCACGGCACTGGTATGCACCGCCGGAAGCGTGATGGGTGCAGGCTTCGGCTGGATACTGGGCGCAGTCGGAGGCTATCCCCTCCTTCATCGCCTGTTTAAGGAGGAGAAGGTGCAGGCGGTGGAGCAGATGTATCAGCGCTACGGCGTGTATGCCATCTTTATCGCTGCGTTTACACCCATCCCCTACAAGGTCTTTACCATTGCCAGCGGTGCACTGCGATACAGCATCTGGGCGATGATGCTGACCAGTGTGGTGGGACGGGGGGCACGCTTCTTCGCGGTAGCCTACCTGGTGCACTGGTTTGGGGATTCCATTCTGAAGCAGTTCGATCGAGCCCTGCTCGCAGGCACCGTGCTGACCGTGCTGGCAGCGGTGGTATACGCTTACTGGCGGGCACGCAACGGGCGCGCCCGGCACCTTCAGCAACACGCCGTGCCAAACGAACCCGCAGGCGAATAGCGCCGCCGTCACACCATCAGATTACCCCACAGCGCCACGGGCGCATTCGCCGGCGCCTGGTTCACAACGGCGCGGTTTCGCTGAGCCTGCAGGGTGTTTCCCGCCAGCAGAACGGAACGCACTCTCGCCCCGATGCGAACACCCTCTGTGTTCGAACGCAGATGGTTACCGGTTAGAGTGGTATAGCCTCCGTGCAGATGCACCACCGGGAAGTCGTACTCCTCCATCGCCCGAACCAGACTACAACCGTCCACCACCACCTGCTCGGACTCGAACACCTCCACGCAGGGACCCGCGTTGGATTTCAGCTCCGCCCCTGTCACGCGCACCCGCGCCTTCTCACCGTTCACCCGCACACTCTGGTGATGGTTCCAGTAAGTGCCACCGGTGACGCTCACCGTGTTCTCGCCACGCACATCGATGCCGATACTGCAATAGTCCGTCGAGCAACCCGTCAGCATACCCCACGTGCCGCCCGCTATCGTCGAGCCGGGGATGGTATCTCGCAGCAGGTAGCCGATGTTCATCGCGAAGGCAAAGCAGTCGCTCATGCGCAAAAGGTCGTTCTTGCCCAGGTCGAAGCCGATACCCTTCTCCAGCGGGCGCGGCACGGGTCCAAGGTTCCAGACCTCCACATTGCGGATGGTGGGCGCATCCCATGTACCGGTGACCCGCACGCCGATGTTGCGCGGAGCCACGATGAACACGTTCTCGATGTTCAGCCTCCCGATGTTGGAGACGCCGTCCGCCAGGATGCCATCCCAGCAGTACAGGATTTTCACATATCCCACATACGCCCCTACTCCACCTACCAACACAGCAGGCGGTCCCGACTCCGGTTCGCGCTCCCAGTCGTAGCGAATGGTCAGCGCCTCCAGCCCGCCGCCCGCCTTCAGGTGCACACCGGGCGTATCCCGGTGCGTCGGCAGAAGGGTCGGCAGTACATCGGTATCGGCGCACCAGACGCCCGGCGTGGGACCGGTGATACTGATATTCTCCACCACCAGCGTTCTGGTCGTGCGGTAGAGACCTCTCGGTGCGAACACCGCAAGTCCCTGTTGCTTTGCCGCGGCGATGGCTCTCTCGAAAGCAGAGGTGTCATCGGTGTTGCCGTCTCCTCGTGCCCCGAAGTCGCGCACGTTCACGAAGCCGGTTGTGCGAGGTCTCAGAGTGACGCCCTGCGCCTGTGCATTAGCTAGCCCGAAAGTGGTAACGCCAGCCAGCGCGCTCAGCCCAGCCAGCGCCTCCCGGCGGGAGAGGTATCGGCTCTCTTTGTCCATGTTTTCCTCCCTGTGGCAAGACCTGTTGCTATCTTAGTGACTGTGCGCCGTGCTGTCAACACGCAGAGGGCAGGAAAGAGCCGCCCGATTCGTGTATACTTATAGCCGTGAATATCATGGAAACGGCGACTTTGCCTGTGCAGGATCACATACCGGCGGTCTCACTGTTTGGGGTGCGCGTGCACGCGGTGAGTATGGATGAAGCGGTTCGCTACATCCTGCGCTTCGTGGAGGAAGGCGTGCCCCGGCAGGCGGTCACTGCCGACTCCAGTATGGTGGTGATGGCGCAGACCGATAGACATCTGCGCGACATTATCAACAGCGCGGACCTGGTGACACCGGACAGCATCGGCATCCTGTGGGCATGTCACCGGCGTCGCATAGCCATGCCCGAGCGTGTGAGCGGAGTGGATATCGTGACCCAGCTGGCGAAGGTCAGCGCCCAGAAAGGTCTGCGGCTCTTCTTTCTCGGAGCGCAACCGGGCGTTGCCGAAGAGGCTGCTGTGCGCCTGTCGCAAAGATACCCGGGTGTGCAGATAGCCGGATGGCATCATGGCTACTTCCCACCCGAGGCGGAGTCCGAAGTGGCGGAAAAGATTCGTCAGGTGCGCCCGGATGTTCTGTGTGTGGCAATGGGTATTCCCAAACAGGAGAAGTGGATCGATCGTTACCGCTACGTCCTGCAGGTGCCAGTCAGTATCGGCGTGGGCGGAACGTTCGATGTGCTGTCGGGACGGGTACGACGCGCTCCGCTATGGATGCAACGAATGGGCATGGAATGGCTGTGGCGAGTGGGACACAACCCGCGTAAAATCGCTAAGGTGATGCTGCTGCCTCGTTTTGCATGGATGGTTCTCACGAATCAGCACGGTATCGAGGTCGTTAGGCAATGAGCGACGAAATCATCCTCACCACGGCAGGATATGAGAAACTCAAGCAGGAGCTGGAGCACTTGAAGAGCGTTGGGCGGGCGCAGAGCGCGGAACGCATCCGCCGTGCCCGTGCGCAGGGCGACCTGAGCGAGAACTTCGAGTACCATGAAGCTAAACGTGCGCAGGCGATGCTGGAAGGGCGCATCCGCGAGCTCCAGCGCATTCTGGAAGTCGCCAAAGTGGTGGAGCACCTGCCGGGCGAAGATGGCGTCATTACGGTGGGCAGTGTGGTCACCGTCAAGGACCTGGAGCACAACGAAGAGTGGACCTTCCGCGTGGTGGACACTGCCTCCGCAGCGGTGCTTGGACATGATGAGGATATCGAGCACGTGTCCGCCGCTTCACCTATCGGTCAGACCATCGTAGGCAAGCAGGTAGGCGACATCGTACAGGTAGAGACGCCTTCGGGCACTGTAGACTACGAGGTACTCTCCGTGCACATCTGAACGGAACCTCCATAACTGGCATAATCCATATTGAGCGCAACACACCGCCCGCCCTGCCGAACGGCAGGGTTTGGCATCATCGGGAGAGGTACAGGCGATGCAGCTGAGCGTTATCGGCACGGGCTATGTGGGGCTTGTTACGGGCGCCGTATTTGCCGACCTGGGCAACGAGGTGATTTGCGTCGACAAGGACGAGAACAAAATCGCCCTGTTGCGACAGGGCATCATGCCCATCTACGAGCCCGGGCTCGAGGAGATGGTGCGTCATAACGTCTCGGAGGGACGACTGTCCTTCACCACCGACACCGAGGAAGCGGTGTGCCGGTCGGAAGTGGTATTCATTGCGGTAGGCACGCCCAGCCTTCCCAGCGGACAGCCCGACCTCTCCCAGGTGGAAGAGGCGTGTCGGCACATCGCGCGGGCACTGAATGCGCCGAAGGTGATAGTCAACAAGAGCACCGTCCCTGTGGGCACCGGCGACATCGTACGCCGATGGATTGAGCAGTATGCCCCTGGCGAACATCCCGCTTTCGAAGTGGTATCCAACCCGGAGTTCCTGCGCGAGGGGTCCGCCATCTACGACACCCTGCATCCCGACCGCATCGTCATCGGAGCGTCCAACCAGAACGCGGCGATGAAGCTGCTCGAACTGTACGCGCCGCTGGAGCGCCCTATGATTATCACCGATGTGAACTCCGCGGAGATCATCAAATACGCATCGAACTGCTTCCTCGCCATGAAGATATCCTACATCAACGCGATGGCGCGAATCTGCGACCTGAGCGGTGCTGACGTAACCTTGGTGGCAAAGGGCATGGGCTACGACAAACGCATCGGCGACCAGTTCCTGCAGGCAGGGCTGGGCTGGGGCGGCAGCTGCTTCCCCAAGGACGTGAGCGCGATGATAGCCACCGCCGAATCGCTCGGTTACGACTTCCAGCTGCTCAAGGCGGTGCAGCAAATCAACGATGAACAACCGCTGTACTTCGTGGGAAAGATGCGAACCGCGCTGGGCGGGCTGAAGGACAGGCACATCGCCATACTTGGGCTTTCGTTCAAACCCAACACCGACGACCTGCGCGAGGCGAAATCGCTGCAGATTATCGCTGCCCTGCTGGCAGAGGGTGCCGTGGTGTGCGCTTACGACCCCATTGCCATGCCCAAAGCACGCGCCATCTTCCCGCAAATCTCCTACTGCGAGAACGCCTACGACGCTGCCACCGGCTGTGATGCGGTCGCCGTGGTGACCGAGTGGAATGAATTCCGTCAGCTGAACATGGAACGATTACGACGGGTGATGCGCCAGCCGCTGCTGTTTGATGGTCGCAACATCTATGACCCGGAAAAGGTCAAACAGGCAGGAATGCAATACTACGGCATCGGACGTTCGGCGAACTCGTCACCGTTTGCACGTCCTTCATCGCCGTGAACGCCTGAGAGGAGTATGGATGATGAGCTTCTTCAATCGCGAACTGGTACTGGGACGCAACCCGCATTACGACAGAGGCATACGCCTGCTGGATCAGGGGCTGTATCAGGAAGCCATCGCCGAATTCGAGCAGGTGGGCAACTCAGACCCGGCGGTGTACCGCCTGGCGCGCTTCCACCTGGGACAAGCCTACGCCGAGCTGGGACAGCGCTACCTGCAGGGCGGTCTGCTGGCACGCGCCGAGGCAGCGTTGCGCCATGCCATCGAGATACATCCACGCTTTGCCGACCTGCACTGCCACCTGGGCATCGCGCTGAGGCAAATGGGCAAGCACGATGAGGCTGAGGAGGCTTTTCAGAAGGCGCTGGCTATCAATCCCCGCTTCGCCTATGCTAAACTGCAACTGGGTATCTGCTACCTCGAGCGTGGCGACACCGAGCACGGCTGGCAGGCAGTGCAGGAGGCGGTGGCGCTGGAACCCAGACTTCACGTCAGTGCCTACCAGACTGCACTGACCGTGCGCGAAGAGGGCAACATGGCGGGCGCGCTTGCGGCACTGCAGGAAGTGCGTATTACGGAGGTGGAAGATATCCAGTTCTATACCCGCCTCGGCGACGACCTGTACCGGCGCGGTATGTACGCCAAAGCGGTGGAAGAGTACCAGAAGGCTCTCAGCGTGAACGGAGCCTACCCTGACCTGTTCAACCGCCTGGGCGTCGCCCTGCTTGCTCTGGGCGACTACACAAAGGCAGAGGAGGCGTTCCGTCGCGCGCTGGAGGTCAACCCACGTTATGGAGAGGCGCAGGCGAATCTGGTGCTGGCGCTCCGTCATGCTGGCAAAGAGGCGGATGCCGAGCGTGAGCTGCAGCGACTGGCGGAAATTGCTCCCGATAATCCCCTGCTGAACCCGTTAACCGAACGATGAGACCAAGCCCGGCGTTGCAGTTTAAAACGACGGCACGCGACCCGGCCTCGCGTGCCCGCTGTGGTATCCTGCGTACTCCGCACAGCGAGGTCGAAACGCCTGTGTTTATGCCGGTAGGCACGCAGGGTACCGTCAAAGCGATGACTCAGGAAGAACTGGAACGCCTCGATTTCCGTATTATTCTATGCAACACCTACCATCTGTACCTGCGACCGGGACATGAGCGTGTGGCGCAGGCGGGAGGATTGCATCGCTTTATCGCCTGGCGTCGGAGCATTCTCACCGATAGCGGCGGCTTTCAGGTCTTCAGCCTGCAGGCACTGCGACGGGTGTATGAGGACGGCGTGGAGTTTCGGTCACACATCGACGGCTCCACTCACTTCCTCACCCCCGAGCGTGCTGTGGAGGTGCAGAATGCGCTGGGAGCAGACATCATCATGGCGTTTGATGAGTGCCCGCCCAACCCGTGCTCGTGGCAGCAGGCACAAGCAGCGATGGAGCGCACGCATCGATGGGCGATACGCTGTCTGCAGACACATCGCACCGATCAGGCGCTGTTCGGCATTGCGCAGGGAAGCGTGTATGAGGACCTTCGTGAGCAGAGCGCGCGCTTCATCAGCGATCTGGATTTTCCGGGTGTAGCCATCGGTGGAGTGGCGGTTGGCGAGGAGAAAACGGAGATTCGCCGCATCGTGGCGTTTACCACGCCCCTCCTTCCGGAAGAGAAGCCGCGCTACCTGATGGGTGTTGGGGAACCAGACGACATCCTGCACGCCGTGGCATGTGGCGTGGATATGTTCGACTGCGTCCTGCCAACCCGTCTGGCGCGCAATGCCGCCATGATGACCCGGCGCGGAAGGGTGAACCTGCGCAATGCGCGCTTCGCCGATGATTTCGATCCGGCAGACCCGGAGTGCGACTGTCCGGTATGTCAGCGTTACCCGGCGGCATACATTCGCCACCTGTTCAACGCGCGGGAGATACTGGCGGCGCGTCTAGCGACGTATCACAACCTGTACTTCTACCAGAAGTTCATGAATGACATCCGGCAAGCAATCCGGGCGGGTAATCTGGAACAATTCACACGGGCGTTCCTTCAGAATTATTTGCCGGCGGAGGACAGGGTATCCAGAGAGGAGTGAAACACAATGATAACCCTTCAGCAGGTGACCTTGAAAGACGTGCGCAGCTACCCCAAGGTGCGCATCTACATAGACGCCGCGAACCAGCAGATGGCAGCCATCGGCTACACCGAGCACGGACATCGCCACGCCGGCGTGGTCTCCTCGGTGGCGCGCAGTATCTGCGAACCGCTGGGCTACTCGCCGAGACAGTGTGAACTCGCCGCCATTGCTGGCTATCTGCACGACATCGGCAACATGGTCAACCGCAACAATCACCCCGAGATCGGCGCGGTCATCGCCATGAACATTCTGGACGAAATGGGCATGGACCCGCGAGAGATTGCTGCTGTGGTGGCTGCTATCGGCAACCACGAGGAGGGCGACGGCGTGCCCATCGATTTCGCCTCCGCCGCGGTGATCATCGCAGACAAGTCGGATGTGCACTATAGCCGCGTGCAGAACCCGCGCCCGGAGACCTACGATATCCACGACCGGGTGAACCACGCCGTGCAGAGGTCTAACCTGCATGTGGATCCCGATGCGCGCATTATCCGGCTCGGCCTGCAGATCGACACCACCTTCGCCAGTGTGATGGAGTATTTCGAGATATTCCTCACACGCATGGTGATGTGCCGAAAGGCGGCAGAGGTGCTGGATTGCCGCTTCTGCCTGCGCGTGAACGGCGTGGATTTGGGGTAAAGGTTGCAGGGGTCTGCGTTGCTGTGGTGTCATTGCGAGCCTGCGCTAGCAGCGAAGCAATCCCCTTGCGGATTACGATAGTCGGAGGAGATTGCTTCGTCCCTTGTCCTCCTCGCAATGACACAGGTGGCGCACATCGTTTCTTGATTGTGTGCTTCCTCCAGAGGACATCCTTCCATTCACCTGCGCAATGGCTGTACAATAGTCCGTGGTGGTCTCACTCATGCACCTGACGAAACTGGTTCTCGCCAACTTCCGGAACTACGCGAGCCTGCACCTGGTGCCCAATGCAGGCTTGAACCTCATCACCGGCGAGAACGCGCAGGGAAAAACCAACCTGCTGGAAGCGGTCTATCTGCTGGCAACGGGAAGACCGCTTCGCACCAGCAAGGAGGACGAACTTATCCGCTGGGAGGCGGAGGAGGCCGCTGTCCGCGCCCATATTCACCGCGAGCACGCCCTAAACGTGGAGGTGGAGGTTCACCTCGCGCGAAACCGCCCGAGGGTGGTCAAGGTGGACGGACAGACCTACCGTGCCGCTGCTGCCTTGGGGCAGTTCAATGTGGTGGTCTTCAGCGCGCTCGACCTGGAGACCGTTCGGGGACAGCCCGCAGACAGACGTCGTTATCTGGACATTGAAATCAGTATGCTCAGCCCCGCCTACGTGCGTGTACTGGCAGGCTACAAACGGGCGCTGGAACAGCGCAACCGCCTGCTGAAGGGTATCCGTGAGGGAGGCGGCATGGTCACACCCTCCACGATTCAGCTGCTGGAGGCATGGGACGAGCAACTGGTGCGCTACGGCGCCAGCGTCATGGTGGCACGCGATCGGTTCATCGCGGCTCTGCGACCGCTGGCGCAAAACGCCCATCTGGAACTGGCGGAAGGCCGAGAGGAGCTGGACATCCGCTACGCGCCCAGCACCGAAGGAGTAACCAGCGACAGGGAGCAGACAGCGCAGCTGTTCCGCCATCATCTGCACACGGTGCGCGATGAGGAGATGCGCCGCGGAAGCACCCTCGTCGGTCCCCAGCGCGATGATCTGCTGCTCTACGTCAACGGCAAAGAAGCGCGCACCTATGCCTCACAGGGACAGCAGCGCACGGTGATGCTCAGCCTGAAACGCGCCGAGTTCGAGCTCACCCTGCAGGAGCGCCAGGAGCCGCCGATCGTGCTTCTGGACGACGTGATGTCCGACCTGGACAACGTGAGGCGGGCGCAACTGTTGCGGATGACCCTGCGTGGTGCCCAGGCGTTCATCACCGCTACCTCAGCGGAAACCTTCCCGAAGGAGATTCTCGTCTCTGCCCGAATATATCGGGTGGAAAACGGGCGCATCGAGACGGTGAAATAAATGGCACAACCCGACCTGCTGCGCGACATCCTGGACGAAACGGTAGAGGCGCTGGGACTGCGCGACCGCCTGAGGGCTTTTCGTGCCTTACTTCACTGGGAGGAGGTGGTGGGCAAAACGGTTGCCGCCGCCGCCCAGCCGGAGGCACTGAAAGAGGGAAAGGTGTTTGTGGCGGTCAAGAGCAACGCCTGGATACAGGAACTGCGCTTTCAGCAGCAGACCATCCTCCAGCGCCTGAACGAGTACGTGGGTGCCCCTCTCTTTACCGAGCTCGTGTTTCGGGTGAAACCGCGTTCGCGCCGAACCCGGTCGGTTGAGGCACAGAATCCGGAACCGGTGATTGCGGAACCGCAGATAGACGAGGCATCTATCGCCCGCCTGCACGCCCTGACGGAACCCATCTCCGACGCCGAGGTGCGAGCACGCATCACGGAGACCGTGGTTGCGTACCACCGGCTCCTGCAGATACGCAGACAGCAGGGATGGCAGGAGTGTTCGCACTGTGGCTGTTTGCATCCAGGCGGGGAGTCAGTATGCCCCTTCTGTCGGGGCGAGCTGGTTTGACGCGGCGCGCAGGCGTGCCTCCAGCCACCGCCAGAAGCCGCTGGAGAAATGCGCCTCTATCCGAAGCACCAGTATGGGCGGGTCCAGCGACATCACCGGCATCTGTTCCAGCTTCACGGCGTCTTTCTCGGTCACCACGATTATCTCCGCGTGGCAGTCACGGGCGCGGCGCTGAACCTCCTGCACATCGCCAGGCGTATACCGATAGTGGTCGGGCAGTTTCCATGCCCCTGCGATTTCTGCCCCTTCCTCCACCAGTGTTCTCTGAAACGAATCGAATCTGGCGATAGCAGCCATCGCAAAAACCCTCTTGCCGGTCAGTGAAGCAGGGTCAAAGGGACACGAACGGTCATGCAGTGGGCGGATGCCCGCGAAGACCCTGTGCCAGACGAAGCAGGAGACATCGGGGAAGCGCAGGGGAAGCTCATCATGGCACGTTCGTCCACCCTCTACCAGCAGAGCCGCAGCCCGCCGCAGGTGCGCCGGCGGTTCGCGCAGGATACCGGCGGGTAGCGTCCACCCGTTGCCGAACGGGCGCCGGGCGTTCAGCAACACCAGATCTACATCGCGATGCAATTGCCAGTATTGAAAACCATCATCCAGCACCAGCACGTTACAACCGAACTGCTCGACCGCCTTGCGTGCTGTCCTGCGTCTGTCCTTTCCCACCAGCACCACGACACCCGGCAACTCGTGGGCGATTAATAACGGCTCATCGCCCGCCTGCGCTACAGTGGCATAGATTCGCTCTCCGTCCGACACCACGCCCCCGTGATGGCTCATACTGCCACCGTAGCCTCGGCTTAATACCGCGACTTTCCACCCGCGTTGTTGCAGATGGCGACATAGCGCGATGACCACAGGAGTCTTGCCGGTGCCCCCTACCGACAGGTTACCGACGGATATCACCAGACCTTTCGCTCGCGTCTGTCGCGGTAACCTCCACCACAGATATAGCCCCAGCCCCCCGCTGTACAGCAGCGAGATGGGTATCAAAAGCGCCTGCCACCACCTGAGCCGTTCGGTGTATATCGGGCTGTTCTCCGCTTCTCTCATCGTCCAACCTACTGGTCAATCGGAAGGTACCGTGCTATACTCTATTTAAGAAGTGATATCGACACTGGAGGTTCCCAGCATGCCCGAAGACACCTGCGAAACGCTTGCCCGCAAACTGACACGCTGGCGCGAAGTGCGCAACGCGGTCTCCTCCCGATTCAATCACGATCTGCGCGCCCCGCTAACTGCCATCGTCGGCTTTGCCGAGTTGCTGGCAGACACCAACCTTACGCCCGAACAGCATACCTACGTGCAGCGCATCCTCGAGGCGACCGAGAAAATCGTCCAGATGCTGGATGAGGTGCAAAAGGTGCTGAACGAAGCCGACCAGGAGTGATAGAATCTTAGCTCTCTTCTGCCCGCCGGCGAATGCCCTCCAGAACCATCTTCACGTTCTCTTCCAGCTTCTTGTGGATCAGGTTCTTTACCAGAGAGCCAAGCAGGGGCACATTGTACTCGTATTCGAGGCGTGAGGAAAAGCGCGTGCCGCCCTTCTCCTCCACAAAACGCCACTCACCCTCCATCCGCTGAAGGTCTCCCTTCAGCAAACGAAAGCGGCACGTGTGCGCCGTATCGTCCCACAAATCCTCTTCTGTCCACTTCACGTACATGTTGTTGAACTCGCGCACCACACCGGTCCACTCCGTCACCGTGCGCGAACCATTCTCGCTCCGCTCCAGCACTTTCACCGACTGCAAATCGGGCATGACCTCGGGAAACCGCTCCACTTCCCGTGCCACGTTATACACCTTCTCCACCGGCGCGTTGATCCAGATGCTGTGTTCAATGATGGGCATAAGCCTCTCCAACCTCCTGCCTGTATACCCATTTTAACATGAGTTTCTACGCCCGTGCAACCATTTCAGACACTGAACCTATTGACGAGAATGCGCGTGCAGTTTATGATAATGGCAACGAACATCCTCACACCATTCCAGTAATTAAAGGAGGTATGGAGTTGAACGCACACGGTTCGTCAGGTGTTTACCGTCGCGAGAAGTTGTTCATCGCCAGCTGCATCGCACTGGTGACCACCGCGATGGCTTTCTCCATCCGTGCGGACATCTTGAAAGAGCTGGGTGTTACTTTCAACATCAGCCACGAACAGCAGGGCTGGGTCAACCTCATGGGAATCTGGGGGTTCCCCATCGCCATCCTGATCGTGGGACCCCTGTGCAATATCATCGGAATGGGGCGACTGCTCAAGCTGGCGTGCCTCGGGCACATTCTGGGCATCGTCTTCACCATCCTGTCGCCACAGTATGGGTTCCCGGTGCTTCTGGCGTCTACCCTGCTGGTCGGGCTGGCTAACGGAACTGTGGAAGCTGTTATCAACCCGCTGGCTGCCACCATGTACCCCGAGGACAAAACGCACAAGCTGAATGTGCTTCATGCCTGGTGGCCCGGTGGTCTGGTCATCGGCGGACTGCTGACCACCGCGCTGGCGGAGTTGCTCAACGCGTCGTGGCAGGTGCGCATCAGCACCATCATCATTCCTGCCATTATCTACGGCGCGATGATCTGGACCGAGAAGTTTCCGCCCACCGAGCGCGCAGCATCCGGTGTCTCCACGACAGAGATGTTCAAGGAGATCCTGCGTCCCGGTGTGCTTCTGTTAATGTTGTGCATGTGTATGACCGCTATCACCGAGCTGGGTCCTGACCAGTGGGTCGGCTCGGTGCTCACCGACACCGTGGGCATTCGCGGTATCCTGTTCCTGGTGTATACCGCGGGCTTGATGTTCGTTCTGCGGCTCTTCGCAGGACCCCTTGCGCGCGCGTTCACTCCTGTGGGCTTGCTGGCAATTTGTGCGGCGCTGGCAGCAGTGGGTCTATACTGGCTGAGCCACGCTTTTGCGGCTGGTGTCGCATTCGCCGCAGCCACCGTGTTCGGCATCGGCAAGGCGTACTTCTGGCCCACCATGCTGGGCATCACATCCGAGCGGTATCCTCGCGGCGGTGAGTTCCTGCTGGCGGTGATGGGCGCCACCGGCATGATCGCGGCTGGAATCGCCGGTCCCGTCATGGGACGCATCTATGACCACCACACCATCCACCACCTCACGCCCGAGATAAGGCAAATCGTGGTGGAGGACAGGAAGTTCAGCCCTGAAAAGGCTCAGCAAATCGAGGAGAAGGCAAACGAAGGCGACTCCACTGCCCAGGAGCAGGCGAAGGTCATCAAAGAGGCTCTGCGCCAGGGTGCTGCGATGGCAATCCGCTACGTTGCCATCCTGCCGGTCATCCTCGTGGTGCTGTTCGGTTTGCAGTTCCTGTACTACAGGTCGCGGGGCGGCTATCGCGCTATCCGACTGGAGGGAAGCGGCGAAGGCGGCGGCGGCAGCGGATAGCTCGGGCATCCAGGGGGCGTCGGCCGGCGCCCCCTGCCCTTCCCTCTGTCGCGCTGTTGGGAGCGCTCTTTTTGTGTTATGATATACTGGTGTATCGCGCAGGATGAAGGAGTAAACGGGCTCGAATGGCAATTTGGAAACGGTTCCTGGGGCGTTTCTCGCGGGACATGGGTATCGACCTCGGCACAGCGAACACTCTGGTACATGTGCGAGGGAAAGGTATTCTCCTCCGTGAGCCTTCTGTGGTTGCTATCGAAAAAGACACCAAAAAGGTACTGGCAGTCGGCGAAGAAGCGAAGCGGATGCTGGGGCGTACGCCGGGAAACATTGTCGCTATCCGACCGCTGAAAGACGGAGTAATCGCCGACTTCGACCAGACAGAGAAGATGCTCCGCTACTTTATCCAGAAGGTGCACCGTCGCTCGTGGGCGGCGCCGACGGTTGTGGTCGGCATTCCCAGCGGAGTCACCGAGGTGGAACGGCGCGCGGTCATGGACGCCTGCAAAAAGGCGGGCGCAAAGGAGTCTTACCTCATCGAGGAGCCGATGGCTGCAGCCATCGGCGCGGGACTGCCCATAGGCGACGCCACCGGTTCGATGATCGTGGACATTGGCGGGGGCACCACCGAGGTAGCGGTCATCTCACTGTCGGGCATCGTTGCCAGTCGCTCCATCCGCATCGCAGGAGACGAGATCGACGAGGCCATCGCCGCCTACGTGCGTCGCACCTATAACCTCTATATTGGCGACCGCACCGCCGAGGAAGCGAAGGTTCAGATTGGCTCGGCATACCCGCTGGACGAGGAAACCACCATGGAGGTGCGGGGGCGCGACCTGATTACCGGTCTGCCGCGCAGTGCGGTCATATCCTCTCAAGAGATACGCCATGCCATTCAGGAACCGGTGAACGCCATTGTGGAGGCGGTGAAACTGACGCTGGAGATGACGCCTCCCGAGCTTGCCGCCGACATCATCAACCGCGGCATTATGCTGGCAGGTGGTGGTGCCCTGCTGAGGGGGCTGGATTGCCTTATCTCCAAGGAGACGGGCATGCCCGTGCACGTAGCGCCGGACCCGCTGAGCTGTGTGGTCATCGGCACCGGGAGGGTACTGGAGGAGATAGAGAGTAACCCCAGCCTGCGCAAAGTGCTGATTGGAACCAACCGCTCGTATTAACCGTGAGCGTGTCTTGCCATGCCCACTCTCTGGCGCGACAAGCGGTTCTGGGTGACAGTGCTTCTCGCCCTGATGGCTCTGCTCATCGGTATCCAGCACAATCGAGCCGTCCAGCTCGGCGCCAGCAACCCCTTCGCCGAGGCGGTGATGGCTCTGGTCGCGCCAGTGCAGTCGGCGATACGCTCCACCGGCAGATTCCTCTCGGACTTTGGCTACGGCTTGATTCACGGACGACGCCTCAGCGAGGAGAACCGCAACCTGCGAGAACAGCTGGAGGCAACGCACGCTGAACAGATCGCTCAGGAGGAACTGCGTCAGGAGAACGAGCGCCTGCGCAAACTACTGAACTTCGCCCAGTCCAGCCGGGGTCGCCCACTGGTCGCGCGAGTGCTTGCCATTGAACCCTCTGCGTACTTCCACACGCTCATCGTCGGGCGCGGTCAGGCGGATGGTGTGCGCCAGCGGATGGTCGCCGTCACCGACCGGGGGCTGGTGGGGGTAGTCTATCTGGTTACCCGCCATACGGCACATGTGCTCCTTCTCACTGACCCTAACGCCAGCGTGGGCGCACGTGTTCAGCGCGCCGAATCAAGAGCGGTCGGAGTGTGCCGGGGGCGCGGCGAGGAGACGCTCATCCTCACCTTCCTGTCGAAAGATGCTGACGTTCGCCCCGGCGACGTGGTGATTACCTCCGGCTTGGGAGGCGTATTCCCGGCGGGCATTCCCATTGGCACCGTCGTAGAGGTGCTGGAACAGCGACAGGCAGGGATGCGCGAGGCGCTGGTGAAACCCTTTGTGGATGCCATGCAGGTGGAGGAAGTGCTGCTGTACCGCGGGGAGGCGGTTTCCGAATGAGGGTGCCCTACTGGCTGAAGCTGGGACTGTTGATGCTGTTCGCGACCGCCCTGCAGGCGACTCTGGCGCACCAGATACAGATTCGCGGTGTCCAGCCCGATTTCAATAAGGTGGTGCTCATCTGCATCGCGGTGAACACCTCGATTCAGGTCGCCACCGCATGCGGCTTTCTGGCTGGCTGGATGATGGGCAGTGTGGTGGGCATGTCGGTGGGTAGTTATCTGATCAGCCGAATGGTGCTGGGGGCGTCGCTGGGGTTGCTGGAGCTGCGGGTGTTCCGCCATAATCCGATTGTGCTGATTCTGTCGGCGCTGGCAGGTAGCTTGCTGTGTGAGGCGGTGTTCTTCCTGTTCTCCCCGCAGGAAAACGTCGCGCGCTGGGTGTATCAGGCGACAGGCGAGAGCCTCTACAATCTGCTCTTCGTCCTGCCGATAGCCGGATGGGTCAGGCGCATTGTGCCGCCGGGACCCGGGCTGGTGTATGCATCGTAATCACACCGACGAACGGAGGCAACGAGATGACCACAACGCACACTGAGGGACGCAACGGAGCGAACCCCTATCAAATGGCGCTGGAGCAACTGGCGATTGTGGCAGAACTGCTGAATCTGGACCCCAATATCCACGAGTTTCTGAAGTACCCTGAGCGCGAGCTGACCGTGCACTTCCCCGTGCAGATGGACGACGGCTCGGTGCACATTTTCACCGGATACCGGGTTCAACACAACCGCGCACGTGGACCATCGAAGGGTGGTATCCGCTATCACCCCCACGCCGACCTCGACGAGGTGCGCGCGCTGGCGATGTGGATGACATGGAAGTGTGCCGTCGTGAATATTCCCTACGGCGGTGCCAAAGGCGGCGTCATGTGCGACCCCAAGAAGCTCTCGCTGAAGGAGCTGGAGAGGCTGACACGACGCTACGCCACCGAGATCAGCGTCATCATCGGTCCGGAGAGCGATATTCCCGCGCCCGATGTGGGTACCGACCCGCAGGTGATGGCGTGGATTATGGATACCTTCAGCATGCACAGGGGCTACACTGTGCCGGCGGTGGTTACCGGGAAGCCGATCCCGATTGGCGGCTCCGAGGGGCGTATCGAAGCGACGGGGCGCGGGCTGGTGATGATTGCCAGCCGATGTTCGCAGATGCTGAACATCCCCCTGCAGGGCGCGCGCGTGGTGATACAGGGGTTCGGCAACGTGGGGAGCTCCGCCGCCAAGTTCTTCCACGAAGCGGGCGCGAAAGTGATTGCCGTCAGCGACGCCGTCAATGCCGTATACAACCCGAAGGGACTCGATGTGCCCGTTCTGCTCAAGCACTGCGTGCGCCGCGAAGGCACCCTGCCCCAGTACGCCGAGGGCGATATCATCACCAACGAGGAGATGCTGGAACTGCCGTGCGACTTTCTTGTACCCGCAGCGCTGGGCAACCAGATCACCAGTCACAACGCCACGCGCGTGAAGGCGAAAGTGATCATCGAAGGCGCGAACGGACCAACCACTCCCGAAGCAGACCGTGTCCTGACCGAAGCGGGCGTCTTCCTCGTGCCCGACATCCTGGCGAACGCGGGAGGCGTCATCGTCTCCTACTTTGAATGGGTGCAGGACCTGCAGAGCTTCTTCTGGAGCGAGGATGAGGTCAACCAGAAGCTGGAACGGGTTCTCATCAGCGCCTTCGACGACGTGGTGCGCACCGCGAAGACTCGCAAGGTGGATATGCGCACCGCCGCTTACATTATCGGCGTGGGCAGAGTGGCAGATGCTATCATCACGCGCGGAATCTACCCGTAGCCAGCGCGTATCTATGAGTGTGGAACAGACAGATACCGATACGACGTGATGAACAAACGCTTAGAGGAGGTAACGAGGGTTGATATATAAGGTGATTATCATCGGTTCTGGTCCTGCGGGTTACACCGCCGCCATCTACGCAGCGCGTGCGAACCTCCAGCCTTTGCTCTTCGAAGGGGTTCAGCCGGGTGGGCAGCTGACCATCACATCCGAGGTAGAGAACTACCCCGGCTTTCCGGAGGGCATCATGGGACCCGAGCTGATGCAGCTGTTCCGCCAGCAGGCAGAGCGCTTCGGCACGCAGATGGTGACCGATGCGATTACGCGCGTGGACTTCTCGCAGAGACCGTTCAAACTGTGGGACAGCGCCGGTAACCTCTACGAAGCACACGCGGTGATCATCGCCACGGGCGCCAGCGCGAAATGGCTGGGTTTGGAGGCGGAGAAGGCGCTACAGGGCAGAGGCGTATCTGCCTGCGCTACCTGCGACGGCTTCTTCTTCCGCGGCAAAGAGGTAATCGTGGTGGGTGGCGGCGATACGGCAATGGAGGAGGCGCTCTTCCTCACCAAATTCGCCACGAAGGTGTCTGTGGTACACCGACGTGACCAGCTGCGAGCCAGCAAGATCATGCAGAAACGTGCCTTCGAGAACCCGAAAATCGAGTTCATCTGGAACTCCGCCGTGGACGACATCTACGACGTCAACGCAGGCAAGGTCACTGGCGTCCGCCTGCGCCACGTACACACCGGCGAGACATGGGACAAACCCATCGACGGCGTCTTCATGGCAATCGGTCACAAGCCGAACACCGACATCTTCGCCGGGCAGGTGGAGATGAACGAGCAGGGCTACATCATCCCGCGCCAAGGCACCTACACCAGCGTGGAGGGCGTGTTCGCGGCGGGCGACGTCGCAGACCACCTGTACCGACAGGCGGTTACTGCTGCGGGTACAGGCTGTATGGCAGCCATCGACGCCGAGCGATGGCTTGCCGCGCAGGGCATCGAGTAGACATCGCGTGCCGGGCAGGTCCACCTCACCACCTGCCCGGCTTGCATTGGCGCCTGTGAATGAGATATACTTTCTATGGATAAATACCTCTGAGATTTGCGTCCAATAACGAGAACTCGCTGGCAGGTCGGGTATACTATCCCAGTGAGCACCAGACGGAGGAACGAGGTAGCCAGATGATTACGCTGACGGAACGTGCAGCATCGGAAGTCCGCAATATCATGGAAGCGCAGGGCAAGGGTGACGCCATGCTGCGGGTGTTTGTGGCAGGCGGTGGTTGTTCAGGACTGCAATACGGCATGGCGATCGACGATGTGGTGGACGAGGGCGACCAGGTCTTTGACTCGCACGGTGTCAAGGTTGTGATCGACCCGCTGAGCCTGGGCTACATGAGCGGCTCGGAAGTGGACTTCGTGGAGGACAGC
>OGCI01001116.1_pt1 | contig 24429 bp, 17 predicted proteins | sample 1570021 | NCBI WGS metagenome assembly OGCI01 (sample SAMN06264664, study PRJEB24512) | hot springs metagenome | isolation source: Hot spring water | place: South Africa: Tshipise | collected 2015-06-21 | reverse complement strand
GGCAAAAAGTAGAATCTGATCGCCCAACTTGGTTGATTTTGGAAACTTTGATTGACAAGTTAAACAGAGGTATAGACACTCGAAAACAGACTAATATCAAAGTGCTTACCGTCTCAGAGGCTTTAATTTATATCAAAAAGCTCTTGGGAGAAAATACCTACTTTATCGAAGGAGAGCTTAGTGAGGTTAGACCTTTTCGTAATATATACTATTTTACCATTAAAGATAAACAGGAGGCTAGATTAACCTGTTTAGCTTTTAAAAAAGTAGTGAAACGAATTGATTTTCCTCTCAACGAGGGCTTGCAGGTTAGGCTCACTGGCAAGTTTAAGATATCTAAAGATTCCCGCCTGTATTTTGAAACAACCTATATTCAGCTTACTGGCGAGGGTGAGTTGCTAAGAAATCTCAAAATGCTTGAGCGAAAATTAACTCAAGAAGGTTTGTTTGACCCAGCTCGCAAAAGACCAATTCCTAAAATTCCACAAAAAATATTGCTGATTGCTAGCCCAAACAGCGCAGCACTTGCGGATTTTACCAAAGTCTTAGACAGTCGTCGAAGTGGATTGGAGATATTTCTTCTGCCAATTAAAACACAGGGAGTTGGTGCAGAAGCTGTGATTTTGGAGCAATTAAGCAAGGTTAATCAGTTGTGCCAAGATCTACAAATTGACACTGTGGTAATAACTCGAGGTGGTGGCAGCCAAGACGATCTTTTTGTGTTTAACTCGGAAGCGGTGGTGAGAGCAATTCATGGAATTAGTAAACCTACAATAGTGGCTATTGGTCACGAGCGAGATATAACTTTATCCGAATTAGCGGCTGATTTAAGGTGTTCAACTCCTAGTCAAGCTGCCGAAAAAGTGAGTCAAACTAATAATGAAATAATTTACCAGGCTACTTCAAGTGTTCAGTTTATTAGAAATTTTTGCTTGCATAAAACTCAACAGTATCATAATTTTTGCTGGCAAGTTTTCTCAAATATCCAAATTTTAAGCCGATCCAGAATCGACCAAATCAAACAAATCTGTAACCAAACTAGCCAGATTGTGGCCCAAATAATTACTCAAGTAAAGTTCGGAACTACTAAAATTTTTCTAAATTGCGAACAATTAGTTAATTTTCAAATACAACAAATTAAGCATGTTTATCAAAATTTATATCCAAAGATCTTGGAACAGATTCAGCTGAACATTTCAAATTTTCGTCGTCAATTTGACCTAACTACATCCCAAATTTGGCTTCATGATCCCAAAAATATTCTTGCCAAAGGCTATGCCATGATTTTGCAAGATGGAACTATAAAAGAAAAGATAAGAGATATTAATTATGATGTGTCACTCACGATCTGTATGCAAGATGGACAGTTGAATGCTAGATTAAATGAGAATTAAGACACATCACGAAATAATTCCTCTTGAGTCCTTTTTTAAAAAAGAACAAAAAATATCTGATCGAAAAAGATAAATCTGAGTCCATAGAGCTCGTTCGATAAACAATTTTGTTGTGTTTTGAATAAGATTATAGACCCTCAAACTTAGATATTTTGCTTATACGACGAACATGCCTTTCCTCTTGTAAAAAAGGGGTTTCTAGCCACAGTTTGACTGCTTCTTTAGCTTGATCAATAGTTAAAAATCGTGCTCCTAACGATAGTATATTAGCATTGTTGTGATTTTTACTTAGTCTGATAATTTCCAGTTGTGGAGCATTATAAACTACAGCTCTAATACCCTTTACTTTATTGGCAGCAATAGCTTCACCCTGTCCAGAACCTCCTAAAATTATACCTAAGTTGTTTTCCAAATCTTCAGCTACTTTTTGGGCAGCAGGAATGATAAAGTCTGGGTAGTCACAAGACTCTTCACTGTAAGTACCCATATCTTTAACTTCATAACCTAATTCAATAACGTAATTTTTAAGAATTTCTTTTAAAAGAAAACCAGCATGGTCAGTAGCAATGTAAATCATAAGTAGATGATACTAAACTGTTAAACAGTAAAGTTGTCAACAAAATAGAAACAAACTGTCAATCAATATTTTTAAGTCGTTATAAATAACCGTTATAAGTCATTTTGTAGGATGAAGAAAGAACAAATCAAAGAACAAATAAAGAATAATAATTAGTGTGTTTAGTGTGTTTAAAATTTAGCACTTGACAACATTAGTTGCTAATGTTAAGCTGGCCCAGCCATCTCTTTTGAGATAAACAGGCAAACAAAATTTGTTAATTTGTTGATATTTTGTTTTTTTAAAAAAAATTTTTTTATTAAATCTTATGTCAATAGTATTAGGAATTGATTTAGGTACAACCAATTCAGCAATGGCATATGTGGTTGGAGGTAAGCCAACAATTATTGAAAATCGTGAGGGTGCCAGAACTACACCATCAGTCTTTTACTATAATAGTAAAGATGGGACAGTAGTAATTGGAGAAGTTGCCAAAAGAAACAGTGTACTTAACCCAGAAAATACTTTCTACGAAGTTAAAAGATTTATTGGTAGAAGCTATGAAGATGAAGAAACTCAAAACGATATTAAGTTAGTACCTTACAAGGTAACAAACAAAAACGGCAAAATCAAAATAGTTACCAAAGAAGGCAAAGAGTATGCGCCTGAGGAAATTTCTGCCGCTATTTTAAGAAAACTAAAGACAGATGCAGAAGAAAAGCTAGGTCAAACTATTAACGAAGCCGTCATTACCGTACCAGCTTACTTTAACGATGCTCAAAGACAAGCTACCAAGGATGCCGGAGAGATTGCTGGTTTAAAAGTTTTAAGAATTATCAACGAACCTACAGCTGCAGCTTTAGCTTACGGTTTTGAAAAAGGACAAGACGAAAAAGTATTAGTTTATGATCTTGGAGGAGGAACTTTTGATGTTACCGTACTAGAAATTTCTAGCGAAACTATTGAAGTTTTAGCAACTAACGGAGATACTCATCTTGGAGGAAAGGATTTTGATAAGAGATTGATTGAATATGTAATTTCTGAATTTAAGAGAGAAACTGGAATCGACCTTGGTAAAGACAAGGCAGCTGTGCAGAGAATCAAAGAGGCTTGTGAAAAAGCTAAACAGGATCTATCAACTCAACAGGAACATCAAATCAATTTACCATTTATCACCATGGGTGCTGATAACCAGCCTCAACACTTAATGATGAGTGTCACAAGAGCTAAATTTGAAGAGTTAGTTAAAGATTTGATTGATCGGACTATGGATCCAGTTAAAAAAGCTCTTGATGATGCTGGTGTAGACAAAAAAGATATCAAAGAAATCATCATGGTTGGTGGCATGACTCGTGTGCCTGCTGTGCAAAAAGCAGTGGAAGCATATTTCGGTAAAAAACCAAATCTATCGGTTAACCCAGATGAAGTTGTAGCTCTTGGAGCAGCTATTCAAGGTGCTGTACTCAAAGGAGACATCAAAGATATTTTACTTTTGGATGTTACCCCTTTAACTTTAGCTATAGAAACTGCTGGTAATATTGCTACCCCAATGATTCCTCGCAATACCACTATTCCGACTAGCAAATCTCAAATTTTTAGTACATATGCAGATAATCAAACCGCAGTCGATATTCATATAGTCCAAGGGGAACGACCCATGGCTAGTGATAACAAGTCTTTAGGTAAATTTACTCTTTCTGGTATTGCACCAGCCCCCCGTGGGGTTCCTCAAATTGAAGTTACATTCGATCTTGATGCCAACGGTATTCTGAAAGTGACTGCAGTCGATAAAGGCACGGGTAAGCAAGCTAATATCACTATCACAGGTTCTTCTACCTTATCTGAAGAAGAAAAGGAAAGGGCTATTGAAGAAGCTGAAAGACAAAAAGAAGCTGATCTAGCTAGGAAAGAACTTGTAGAAGCTAAAAATCGTGCTGATAGTACTATTTATCAAGCAACAAAATTAATTGAGGAGATGAAAGATAAAATCAGTGATGAAGATAAAGAAGAATTGAACATGCTAAAATCCGAGCTAGAAGCTCTTCTCAAAGATGAATCAGTCGGGAAGGAAGATCTAGAGAATAAGACTGAACAATTACTAAACAAGATGATGTCTATTGGGAAAAAAGTTTATTCTACTCAGGATGGTGCTAAAAACGACTCGGCGACGAAGTCTGAATCCACAGGCGATTCATCATCAGAAAATATTCAAGATGTTTGATTCTAGGAGTCAATAAACGATTGACAAAAAATAAAACTTTCTAAACCAACCACGGTTGGTGTTAACTTTTTTGAAAAAATTAACTTATTTTTGTTTTGTGAATTCGGAGTCTATTGTTATAAAGCCAAATAGAGTGGCTGCTGCTTTGGTGTTTTTTAGCTTCACTAGGTTCGGCCGTTTTTGCTTACATAGGTTATTTATATTTAATGCTTCAATCAGATGAAGGAGAAGTGTGGAAAGGGTGGATTGTACTGATATTTTGTGGTCTGTGTAGTGTTGTTGGACCAATCCTAGCAATAGTTATGTTAATTCCTGGGTCTTCTTATTTAAAACTAACTAGGGAAGGTTTTGAAATAAGTTATTTTTTCCGCAAAACGTTTATCCGTTGGAGTGAAGTAGACTCTTTTAGAGTCGTTGCCGTTAATGGTGTAAAACCTATGGTTTATTTCGATTACAATCAAAATTATCAAAAACGTGCTGTAGCAAGATACTTGTCTAACATTATAGCTGGAGTTGAGGCTGGATTACCAGATAATTATGGTAAAGATCCGGAAGAATTAGCCAGGTTAATGAATGAGTGGAAACAAAAGTATGCTCCCACTAGCGCCCTCACTAGTTAGTTTGGCCCGGACTAAATTACGTATTGTTTGTTTTAGTTTTTTAAATAGACTCTATATATTTTTAAGGATATATAGCTTGCATGTTTGCTTATTTAGTAACTTCTTACAGAAATAAATTTCTGTTTAATATCCAAATTTTGTCTTAAAATCTTGTCTTAAAGACAGTGGTAACCAGTTTACCATGGGTGTAAGTATTAGTATTAAAAAGCAATAAGGATAAGGCTCATTAGTTTTTGGTAATGACTATTTCTATTAGTTGGCTTAGGATTTAGAAAGATTTTGTTTCAAAGATTTGAATATCTCAAGTCATCAATTTTAATTAATTCCACTGAAAATGGTTTGGTTAAATAAGGAATTAATTAGTACAAAACATAGAGATTTCTATAACTTTTTGTAACTAATTTTTTACTTTTGTAAAGATAGAAGATATCTTGAATAGAATAGATTTAGGCTAAAATGTTAAAATTTACTCACAGGTCAGCTTTTTAAAAATATAATATAAAGGCTTTTTAATAAATCACCTTTAGCTTCTCCTAAAAACAAAACAAAAAATTATTCCATACAGAAACTAAAATCCTAGTTAGCGTCAGTGACGACCTGAGTATTACACGTAAAAAGAAGGTAAACAAAACAACCGAGGTTTTTAAAACAATAGGGTAGCAATAGATGTTAATTAATTTCGTTAAACAACAAAATGAGTCATTACTTGATGGTTTTGTGAGAAAAATTGATGATGTTGGGGAGGGTGGGATCTCTGGAAAGTTTAAAAAACAAAGATTATCAGCTTCGTCCTCAACTAACCTTCGAACTAATCAAGCAAACTTAGCATGTTCTAATACATAGAAGATTATGATATTTTTAGCTATCGAATTAAATGGTACAGACAAAACAAGAATCACTACTGATGAAGTAGCCGGAAATAACAAATATAGATTTATTACTTAGCTTGTGGTGATGTATTTAGTTTTTTTAAAGCATAACCGATCTTCTCCCAGAAATCAACTAGTTTTCTTTTTCTTATCTTTTTCTTATCGTTTAGACACAGAAGACACAGAAGAAATTTTGTCAATAGTAAGTTTTTACTACTAGGAGCTGATCAGATTTATGAGTTTATTTTTATTCTTCAGCTCTCAGTAGAGATACTAGTTGGTGTGATAGATTTATGACTTTTTCTCCCTGATATTTTTTTGTATCGTCACTCAAGCACTTTCTCAAATTTTGATAATAACGAACAAACATTGTTAATTGATTCTAGAACAAGAACTACTGAAAATAGATTGGGCGCTGATTATTATGGTTTTGTTTTTGATACTCCGAATTCTTATTTAGTAGTAAATTATTAGAATCAAGCGGAAATTTTGCTCTCGAAAGAGCTGGTATAAGTAGAGGTAGGTTGAGAATTGATTCTAGCAAGAAAGTATACTACCTACAAGTCTATTCCAAAATAGAATCGTAGGATTTGTCACTGATCTTAATTATGACAATTTTTCAGTGGAATTTAAATAGGAAACTTGTGATTTAGACTTTGTGAGTAAAGTAGGTAAAGGATTTATTTATGTTAATTTTGTAAAGATAGTCTCAGGAAAAACGGTATATATTGGTCAAAAAGTGCAGAGTCTTTCAGGTGGATCTTTTACCGAAGGCGTATATATTTCGGGTTTAATAGTAATGTTAATTGACTTCTGATTTGAGATTTTGTATGGTGATGTTTTATCTCGCCTATTGTAGATTATGTGACCCTGTTGTGAGGATTAGCGCTTTTTAAAAACTATGTTAGTTTTTGTGCTTCTTCGTTAATCAAAGAGTAAGTTAGATTAAAAAAGAAAATTGGATTCCTAGTTCAAGGAGTTTTTGATTAAAGGAGTTTATTGTACTCGATATTTTTTAAGTAAATAAAAGATAGTTCTATCTAGTCTTTAGATTATTTTTGATTCTTATCAAAATATAACCCTTGTAAAAGGCAATGTATGCACAATATATTCTATCTAAAAAAATGCAATCCCAACATTAATAAAAGTTTGATTTTAATTATTTATTACCCTTCAGTAATAAAAAACTTAAGATATAAAGCAAAAAATCCATACCAAAAGATTATATTGACATTTTATTAAAACAAACCAACTGTAAACCAGTCTGGTTCCGTAGCTCAATTGGATAGAGCAGTTCCGTCCTAAGGAAAAGGTTGTGCGTTCGATTCGCGCCGGGACCACCATCGGTTTTTTAATCAGATATTTTTGCTAATTTCTAAATCTTTATCTCAACAAATACTACAAATTTTAATTAAAAGGATCGACTTCTTTCACTAAAATATAACTATATTTGGTGGAAATATATGGAAGATTTTTATGATGAAAAAATGGCAAGATAATAAAATATGGTTATATTTAGACTGAATAGCAAAATTTTTAATTTTGTATTCGGTGTTTTTAGCCTTATACCAAGAACTCGTGGGTGGTGTAGTACATTTTTTCAATATTGAAATTACTCTATCGTGGTACTTTTTCCGGATAGTTCCATCTTTTTTTGCCTTTTTACTTATTCCTCTGATTAGAAAATTGTTTAATTTTAGAAACTGAATTTTATTTTAATAGTTTTGTTCTTCCCCTTGTTTTATTTTTAGATATTTTTGCTCATGTTAATGCTAACTTTGGTTTATAATACTTATTATAATTTACCTTTTTGGGGTATTGTTGGCTTTGATAAAGTTGGTCATTTTTTAGGAGGGGTTGTATTGAGCTATATTTTTTGTTTTCTATAGTATTCACAATCTGGGAAATAATCGAGTTGTTAGTAGAAAAATATGGTATAACTAAACTTTGGTTGATATCTACTAGCAGGGCACGATATTAATGAAGATTTAACGTTCAACACGATAGGTTTTTTGCTTGAATCGAGTATATTTTTTGTCTCAAACTATCTAAAACACATTTATAAACAAAAAAGATTTCAAACAACAAAAAGTGGTGATTAATACCAAATATACCGATTTTACTATTAACTTTTACAAACTCAATCTATCTCCGACTCTTTCTGCCGTATCCAACCTAATGGAGATTCATAAACAACAGGCTTTGTTAATAATTTTAACAAATTTTTAGTCAGGCTAAGAATGACTTTAATTTGAGATTACTTCACCTTGTTAATAATGACACGGAAAGGTGCAATTGATAGGAAAGAAAAATTAAATTAGATTTACACATAAAAAACACCCCCGCTGGTCAATAATGTTGTTGTCTTAGGGTCTGAAGGTGATTTATCTACACCCTGAAAATTGTAAGTATCACAATATCCAGGATGGCACCCGGATAGTCACGACCATCAGTAGTGCATAGTAGCAGTACTGTGACAGCCAGTCACTATTAACAAAAATATTCATGTCAACCGGTTTTCCAACCGAAGTACCATGTTTTCCGCATTTGGTTTCTTCCTCAACAGCCTTACGGTGATTGAGCTCCACAAAAAGGTAGAGGTAGAAATAGACGAACAAGAAGGCAAGGGCTACCACCACGAGGATAGTATACTCGATTAGATCGAGATGATATACTATTGACGTACCTCCTAGTATTTCTTTTTTTTACCGTAAAAACCATACTCTATGGTCAACCTATAGGTGAAAGAATATATAAGTCTCGATATATTTTAGCTTAATTTCTTTAGTCTCATTAAGAACTTTTACTTTTTAGAAAAAACTCTTGCTATATTTTTTCCTAATTAACAATAAACTCTCTAGAAACCACAAAAAAGATCCACACCTATAAGATTATTCTAAAAAACCCAAAAGCTAAGCCAAAAATAATAAAAACAACAATAATTCCTACCAAGAGGAGTTATAAAGCGTGATTTATAAAGTGATTTATAAATTTTGTAAAGTAAATTCTGGTTTATCAATTCGTAGGTTAGTAGGTTAGGATCGTTGCTCACACAAATTTTCTTAAACGGGCTATTGCGATAGTTAAAATAAATCGACCAACTGTTACTGCTGACATCAAGTTAGTTATTTGATTGTTATGACAATATAATTCATTCAGTTCATTCAAACCTTCCAAACTTAGGCTACTACCTATACTCAAATAACAAAGTAACAAAATATCCATTGGCTATCGGTGCTGTAAAGTCACAATTTACCCTCTTGATTATCTATAATCAGCTTCATAACCTCCTCTATACTACAACCTATTTTGTTAGCAAAATAACATAGCCACCTATGATCAGAAACTGTTGGTTCCCAGTTTGGCATTTTGCGCTCATTGCTAGAGGTTGGTTGATATTTTGGTTAAACATTTTACACGATGTATTTTTATTTTTTTAATTACAACCAGCCCCATAATTACAACCAGCCCTAAAAAAATTTTACAACAATAATTAGTTTAGACTTAGATGAACAAGACATGCGATCTCATAAAACTCTGAAAAACAAGTTAGAGTTGGTTAATGTTTAAAAAATCCAAGTTTTTGTGATTGACCCATGATTGGATTTTGTCAGTCAGTATTGTTGATTATCAGATCATACTGTAAGTGGAGTTGTATGGTGAAAATATATTCTTTTTAAGCTAAAATGTATTTTTGATCATATTTTCTCAAAACTTCTTGACTCTGATTGATAAGTCTATAATAATTTCCCTGCTTCTCATATAAAAAAGCAGAATATACACAAAGACTCTGTAGTTTGAGTAACTTATCAACTCTAATCGAAACAAAAAACCACTTCAAACAACACTAAAGTATTTTGATCTTTATCGTAATCTTTGGCTTAATTAAATTGATCAGTTTGCAAATCTAGATGCATGATAATTTTTTTCAATTTCCATTGAGTATCAGAAAAGTTTAATCTCTCATTCTTTCTTTGCCTAGTCAAAACTTTTGAAATAATAATTTTCAGTTTTGTTTGACCCATTAATTTTAATACTTTTTACTACGCGAGTTGTTCCAACCTTTTACCAATGACAACCAAATAGTTTGCCAGATTTTTGGTAAACTCAGTTTTATCGGATGTATCGACACATATTAATATTAATTATCAAGGGTTTCTCTGGGTTTTTGGTTGAAGATGTTTTGATTTAATATGATCTCTAGAAAATTTAGCATAACTAATTTTTATTTTCTTGTTGTAAAAAATTTTCCAAAGTTTTTCTGCTTTTTCAAAAGCTTGATTTAATCCTTCGAGAACCGCCATGATTAGTAATTTAAAAAGCAATGTTTTTGGTTTTGGGTTCGAAGGTGTTCTGAAATACTTCATTTTTAAGAAGAAGGTTTAACTAAGTATTTTACTACCTTTTTTACAGATTTTGTTGAGCTTAGTAACATCATCTAACCCTCTTGCCAAACCAACATCTTTTATATCATCAACTATTAGTAGAAATTTGCTTTAGGCAGAACTAATTTTTCTACAACAATTCTGACTGTGCCAAACGTTTTGGTGTAAACTTTTTGCAAAACACAACTTTGTAATAAAACAAACTAATGTGACTTTATAATCCACAAAGATTCCTGATATAAGCTGTTAGAAAAGCTGCATTACTGAATTGTTCTCTATTTAAGTAGCTTGAGTTTATTTGAGATAACAAATTTAAAGCCGCTTTAGGTGGTTGTAGTTCAGGGTGGCGAAGCACTGTCAAACCAGTATTTAGATAACTTGTAAATAATGGTGATTGAAGGTAACACATAAAATACTTTCGGCGGATGTTTAAATCGGGAACTTTACCAAAAATAGTGTCAAGTTTTTGAAAAAAATCTGAAAATATCTGGTTTTTGTTTTGAGCATTTACACTAAAAGTAACATGACTGATATTAAGGTGTCCTAATTGAACCGGGTGGTAAAAGTCCTTTAGATTAACTAAAGGCCTGACTGTAGGATCTTCAATATATTGCGGAACTGGTCCACCCAATATGGCTGGCTGTGTCAAAATACTATGACTTAATATTTTTCTAGTACTTTTTGTTCCAGTTACCAAATCTGAAATTTGTTTTAGAAAACCTTTCTTTTCTTCTTCTAAACTTTTTGATTCTATCTCTACAAAGTTCTGTTTAAGAGCTTGAAAACCTTGTAAAGCTTCTGGATATTCACCTAACTGTAAACTTTTCTTTAATTTAAGCAACTGTAGCATATCCATATCTTTAACCCTGTCCATCAGGTACTGCTTTTCATTGGGTAAAAGATTAGAATTTTGAATTAAGGTGAGAATATTGCTAGATTGAGTCATATTCACAGAAATTCTCTTCCCGAAGTATATAATAACAAGGCATTCTAGTCAAACCTTTATACCCGTCACTACAATATTCAATAATATTATATTAGATATTTCTATCACTAAAAAGTTCTATGTTTTGTTATCTTTTCTTATTTGTACAATTCTTATCTAACTTTAATAATTGATATTTCTCACTAATGAAAAAATTGTTCAAATATCTTTTTGAGAAGTAGAAAAGCGAAGTTTTGGCGGAATAGACAATTCCCCTTTTGAGCAGTCTGCATGGCGAGATGAAAAATATTCCTTTAAGAAACAGCAGTACATTAGTAGTGTTGATAGAATAGATTTGCCAGTTTTACTAATTTTACTAGTTTAATCTTTTTAGTTGTAAAAAGTTAGTTTAACAAATTAAAAACTACACGGAGTAGTAAACTACTCTCTTCGTTACTTCTTTTAAAAAGTTAGTACCTACCAAAAACTGATAAAACCACCTTTTCTAAAACAGAAATTAGTTTGAATTTCAAAAAACTACTTAATCAAAACACTCTTAACATTTACCAATTCTCTAAAGCCCCACCCTCCAAGTTCCCTACCATAACCTGAGTCTTTGATTCCACCGTAAGGCATCTTAGGATGGGAGCTAAGCATGGAATTAACATAAACATTGCCTGCCTCAATTTGAGGTATTAAACTTTCTGCTAATTCATAATTTTCAGTCCAAATTGTTGCCCCCAAGCCATATTTTGAATCGTTGGCAACTTGTACTGCTTCTTCTACACTCTGTACTACAATAATCGGAGCAATTGGGCCAAAAGTCTCTTCTTGATAAACTGGCATGTATTTGTTGATATTAGTCAAAATTGTCGGTTCATAATAAAAACCTTGCCTATTCATTCGCTTACCGCCCATCACCACTTTAGCTCCCATTTTAACAGATTCGTTTACCATCTCTTCTATTTTCTCCAAAGTTTTAAGATTCCCAAGAGGTCCAAAAGTTGTTTTTGGGTCCATAGGATCACCAACAACTTCGGCTTCAAAAGCAATTTTTAATTGATCGATAAAAGCTTCGACAATCTCTTCTTCCACAATAAACCTTTTAGCAGCATTGCAAGCTTGACCAGAATTTCTCAGTCTAGATTTGTGTGCTTCTGGCACAGTTCTTTTTAAATCAGCATCTTTAAGAATAATAAAAGGATCACTTCCACCAAGTTCCATCACAGTTTTTTTGAGGCTTCGACCAGCTATACTAGCCACCTCTTGACCTGCTCGACCACTTCCAATCAAAGTCACAGCTCGGACTACTGGATTTTGAATAACTTGTTCCACTGCTGGTGAACTAATAAGCAGACTTTGAAAGACACCAACCGGAAAACCAGCTTCTTGAAACAAAGCTTCAATAGCTAAACTACATTGTGAAACATTTGAGGCATGCTTCATCACTACCGTATTGCCTGCTAAAATAGCTGGAACAACTGGCCTAAGAGCCAGCCAAAAAGGAAAATTCCAAGGAGCAATGTGCAGCACCACACCCAAAGGTTCAAAACTAATATATGATTTTTTAGCATCAAGCTCAACAATTTCTGGAGCTAAGTGAATAGGTGCACTTTCTGCATAATAATCGCAGGCCCAAGCAGATTTCTCAATTTCAGAATAGCTTTGACTAATCGGTCTTCCCATTTCTTGAGTAATTAGACTACCAAAATACTCTCTATTCTCTCTCAATTTAAGGGCCAAATTCTGCACTAATTTAATTCTTTCCTCTAAAGTCGTATTTCTCCATTTTACAAAACTCTGTTGGGCTAACTCAAGTTTTTGAGCAATTTGCTCGCTAGTCAAGTGGGGATGACTAAAAACCTCCTCACCTGTGGCTGGGTTGATAGACACTAAGTTCATAGTCACTAACACTACACTAATTTGAAAATTAAAAACTCAATTCTTTTAAGTCAAACTAAAGACTCTGTCAAGTTTCTAACCATTTTAACAAGACCTTTTCTTGTTAGTTGTTTTTTTAACTTAAACTATTTAATTACCCCGATTGGATACAAGATTCCAATAAATTTGTTAACTAACCCGACTAATCTTGAGTAGAGGAAAACTAAGACTAATTTTTATTTTTAATTTAAAAACCAGTATTGTGAATCTCGTAATCCCTGTCCAACCGCAGTTAATTTACCATTTCAATTTATCAACTATCTTCTAAACTTAATAAAAAACTCTTCAAAAGTAATGTAAATTAGTAATGTAAATTTCTTAATCAGCACACATCAAAGCTCGTGTTTGCCGTACCCAAGGGTTAAAATTTTGGGTGTCGATCTTGGATCGAGAAAAAACTCAAATGCCTTTTTAAGTTCACAATTTTGACTTATATCTTGATGCTAGATAGTGATACCTTGCTTCATTCGGAAAAGATTTTTGACTTATCAACCATCAAAAAGATTTTGTTTCGGGTTATTATGTCTATGCTGGCAAACAAATTAAGCCAGAAGTAGGCATGTCATTGCTGGTCTTTGGGATGAAGAGTTTTTGAAAAAGAATAAATAATTTTGCACCTTTTAAAGTTGGCCACATAGAAGCAAAAGAGGAATGTGTGTAAGCCAATTGGTTCGGACTTTGGTTTTGTTTAAGCAAGAGAAATGTTTTTAAAAAATTGAATATCCTTAGCTTGCTTAGGAAATTACTACTATACACGAAATAGTAGACATTACCTCCGAAGAAGTTAGTTTTTGTAAAAAATTAACCAAGGCAACTAAGCTACCTAAAGTAACTTAAGAGGTTTTAAACTATTTAAGCCAATCAAATAACTACTAGTAAGTTATATAATACTACTAGTAAGTTTATAAATCATAAATATGTAATCACTCCTCTACGGCTTTTAGAACACAAATTTAGGTAAAATCAAGGAATATCTAAAATCAAATTAAGAGTTTATAGTGTTACAGTTTATGTTATATATTGTTATATACTACTAAATTTAAAAATTATGTAAAAAATAGGTCGTATTTAAAGATTTGAGTAAAATGATTTAGATCGATACTTAATTAAGCTATAGTGGTGCTTCCACCTACCTCTATCTTTAGATAGCTAGTCTAGGCTATCAAAACAATTTGTTTTCGGTAATGTTGAGAAAAAAGTATAAAATTCCAGCAGTCTTTTGCAAAATTTTGAGCCTGTATGAAGTTATAAGAAATTTATATTTTTTTGGATTGCAACTCTTGTATTGTCATACAAAACAGTTAAAAGTATGTTTATTCGCTACATAAACACACCCTCTCAAAAAATATTGACCAGATTGGTTTTGTCGTGGACACCGTATAATTTTTTTTAAAAAATGCATATTCACGAATATTCACGGAATTACTTTTAAAAATCTTAGTTTTGGGTATACTAAAAACCAACTAATTCTACAAAACATCTCCCTAACTTTCCCTAAAGGGAGTTTTATAGGTATATTACAAGTAGCAACGGTTCTGGTAAAAGCACTTTGATCAATCCTATAGGTGGTATCATTCCTCATCATATGGGCGGTTTTCTAAAAAGCAAAATATGGGTCGACGATATTAATGCTAAAGCAGCAAACATATCTGATCTAGAAAGAAAAGTAGGTATAGTTTTTCAAAACCCGGATTGTTCTTTGTTTAATTTAGCCGTGGAAGAAGAAGTGGAATTCGGTCTGAAAAACTTTAAACTAAAGGATATACCCACTAAGGTGGATCCAGCTTTAGAAATAGCTGGTCTACAACACAAGAAAAAATTAACCCTCAAGATCTATCCATGAGACAAAAACAAAAACTGGCTTTAGCTTGTATGTTAGCTCTGGAAACAGACCAACACCATTTTTGATGAACTGTTATCTATATTCGATTACAAAAACGCTTAGAAATATATAAATTTTAAAGATAACTAAAGCAAAAAGGCACAGCTATAATTATTGTGATAGAACATGACACAGATTTTTCGTGGCAGTTTTGTGGTTTGAGTTTGATTTTGAGTGAAGGTAAAGTAATATTGTTTGTAAAACCAAAAAAGTTTCTGAAAAGATTCAAATTATTCAATAATTAGGTATTAAAATACCAAATATAACCCAGGCTTAACTAGTTATTTGTGGTTAAGATCATCAATGAATACTGCTATCTATAGCTTTTATGTATTTGTATTTTCTACTTAGTTAAGTATCTATCTAAAGATTAGTTGTTATATTTTCATGTTTTTATTAGTTAGTTGACTAAAAAATATTTTTTAATTTTAAGGTTTTTAACCTTGGTAAGGTAAATCTAAATTAATCAAAATATGAGAATTTTAGTATTATTTGGCTCCTCCACAGGCAATACTGAAGAACTGGCCAATACTGTGGCCAAAACCTTGCAAGAAAAAGGTATGGAAACCGATTTAATTAATATCGCTGACACAACCAACATTGAATACGATAAATATGACTTTTTGTTTCTGGGAACTTCAACTTGGGATGAAGGACAAACTCAGCTTGACTTTCGTTTTTACCTTGAAGATTTACAAAATAACCCTCCAAAACTAGGAGGTAAAAGATTTGCAGTGTTTGGTACTGGTGAGTCTTGTTACGAATTCTTTTGTGGTGGTACAGAGAAATTGGCCGAAGCATTTAAAAACTTTGGGGGGATACAGGTGGGCAATATCCTTAAAATCGATACTTTAGAAGAAGATCCAGTAGAAAATCAGAAAACTATAGCTTGGACAAACGAGATCATTGAGCTAATAGTCTAGTTTAATAACAAATCAAAACTGTAATTGACATCTTGGCCTGAAAAAATTGCTATTGAAAAACAAATTCAAGTTAGACTAAGATAATTTCAATGTCAGAACTTCCAGAAAAATTAAAGAATAAAAAAATCGCTATTTTATATTCCTTTTTTAAGTGTCGTGGTGGGGCTGAAAAACTAATTTTTCAAATTAGAAACCACTACAATGCCGATCTTTATGCAGGGGCTCTTAGGACAGACGTATTCTCTCCAGAAAAAATAAATGACACTTTTAGCCAAGAACTTTTTGACCCGAAATATAAATTCGAATATTTACATAGAGACGGGAAAATACCCGGACTGCTTCACCTGAAAAGAATGTTATTTTGGTTGTTTAGCCCCAAACTCAAAAAATTAGAAAATTATGATTTGGTGATTTTTAGCGGTAATGTCTTTTTTGCCCAAAGAAGAATAAAAAATGTCAAAAAAGTTAATTATTGCCACACTCCGCCCAGAATTTTTACTGATCAGATGGATCAGAAACTAAATAAACTTCCATCGTTGTTTAGACCTATATACAAAACTCTCGCCAAACTAGTCAACCATGAATACAAAAAAGATCTCCAAGCAATGGATTTGATTATTAGCAATTCCAAAAACATTCAAAAGAGGCTGAAAAAATACCTTGATATTGATTCTATACCAATTTACCCAGCTGTCCAGACTATTAAATTTAAATATATTTCTACCGGCGACTATTATTTATCTCACTCTCGACTAGAAGAACCAAAGAGAATCCGTTTAATTGTAGAAGCTTTTGCTCAAATGCCAGATAAAAAATTAGTTATTTGTTCCAGTGGGCCTCTAGAAAACTGGATAAAAGAACAAATCTCTTCAAGAAACCTCACAAATATAGTTTTTGAAGGACTAGTTAGCCAACAGAGGTTAGAAGAATTAGTAGGCAATTGTTTAGCAGGTATTGTCATACCTGTAGACGAGGACGCTGGTATTGTGCAATGTGAGTTAATGGCAGCTGGAAAACCGGTCATTGCGGTGGCTGAAGGCGGGTTGTTAGAAACTATAATTGACCAAAAAACTGGATTTCTACTCCCTCCGAACCCAACAGTAGAAGATTTGGTAAACTTGATAAGAAAAATCGACCCAGTAAAAATCAAAAACATGAAAGATGATTGCCAAAAACATGCGGCTCAATTTGATTCTAAAATCTTCTTTCAAAAGATGGACCATGAAATTTTAAAGTTGTTTTCCTAAAATACAAAATTCTAGTCACTACCATTGAATACAACATTCTCAAATAAAAAATAAAAAAGTTAAAATAAATTACAATCAGTCAAAATCTATTGGTAATTTACCTTTTATTTAAATAATCTTTAATAAACCAATCCCAAACATAACTCTGAATTATATATTAAATTAAATAATATAAGCTAAGCCAACACAAATATTAACCTCCAAAAAAGTGGACTAAAATCACGGTTTCTTTGTTGTAATAAAGTACTTTTTGATGTACTATACCAGAATGAATAAACCTATCTGACAAAATATTTTCTCTATGAGTGGGTGATTTCATCCAAGCTTCGACAACATTTTTTGGGTCATTATAACCAATAGCTAAATTTTCTCCAATTTTTTTGTACACATAGCCAGACTCTCTAATAAATTCAGACCATTTTTTATTATTTATGGGATTTGTGTGAGAAAAGTAATCATATTTAATCATATCGTCCATTTTTAAGCTAGCTGCCAGAGTTAGTAAATAATCTTCTTGTAAAGGATGGAGACCTTCTTTTTGTCTTTCTATATTCACATATTCTAATATTTTATCCGAATAATACCCATCATCTTCAAATTCTATCGCTGCTATGGCTATACTTGTTCTAGATTTATTAGTAGTATTATGAGTATGTAATTTATAAACAGCAAAGAAAAAAACTGCTACAATCAAAAAATTGATCACAATAGCCTTAATTAAAAGAATAGTTCTCTCGCTTTTCATCCTGTCTCTGATTTTTGTTTTTGTTTAAATTATATTTATTTAAAACGGTTAATCTTAATTAGATTGAATTTATATTCATAAACCTTCAAACCTTATAGTTCTAGACTTACACAAAACAACTCTTCTTTTAAAAAGGTGCATATTATATAAAAATTTATGTTAATAAACAATGGGTTCAGTATACCAAATCTTTTATATTCAAACAAGTAAAGTTTTTTTAAGCTAGATCATTAACCAAACTTACCCAAAAATCAAAGCATAAACAAATATCCAAATTTTTATTTCAACTTTGAATTAACTTCTATAGATTTTGTTTAATCTTTACTGGACTAAGTCAAAAACACATATTTTTCAATAAAATTGAAACGGACCTTCTTTGTAACAAGACAAATAAAAACCTTATATTTTTTATAAAAATCAAACCAAATTATTTTATATTTATTCCTTAATAATCCTGTAAAACTCTTTTATAATTTTGCTTTATTGCTAATCAGCAAACAAATTCGACCTCGCAAATACTGCAAGCAACAGTCTTTATTTCTTCTTTAAGCTAAAATTAAGACTTTGTTTATTTCTTTTGCTTGGTTTTAAATTCGTTAAACAGTTGTTGTAAATGTTCTGCTGTTCCAAGATTGCGAACAAAAGATACTTTGTCGGTTTGGGTATCGTAAAATACAAGTGTAGGAGTCGCTCTAATGGATGCCTGTCTAGCATCTTCCAAATCTCTTTCTATTTTTTGATCTGTTTCCCCGTTTTTAACACATTCGGCAATTTTAGATGGATTTTCTACAAATTTAGATAGGGCCTCCTCACCTTCGACAGTTTCGTCTATGGTTTGAGAGTAAATTCCTTCTACAAAATTCCAAAAAGCTCCTTCTCCATTGTACTTAGCAACACACTCGGCTGTTTTAGCTAAACGAAGAGAATTTGGATTTCCGCTTGTTACTGGAAAATTTCTGAAAACTAGAGATACCTCGGACGAGTTGTTCTCTATAAAAGCTTTTATCTCTGGGTGCATAACCACGCAACCGGGACATCGTAAATCAGAATACTTTACTAAGACATATCGATTATCTTTGTTACCCTTCCACCTATCTAAAGTTTTGTCTGGAGGTGTTACTGTAACTCCCACTTTTGGCCTCAAATCTGGAGGTAAGATACTAATCACTTGATCTAATTTATCCTCTACTAATAATAATCTCTCATCCAAACCCTTTATTTCAACAGAGTTTAACTGAGAGCCGACAACCCAAGCCACCACGAATACTAAAACAATATTGAAAATCGCTAAAAAAATTGATATAAATGAAAGATTTTGGAGACTTGCTCTAGTTTTCTGAAACTCTACTACAGTTACGAAACCTTGTTCGATAGAATCTTCTGGTTTTTGAGTTTGTTTTTTTTGAGTATCTGGTTTTGAAGACATATTTTAGAAAAAAATCTAAGTAATATTAAATTTATATACTTTAGTTGTCAAATGTATTACTCTTATTAACTTTCTGTAATACAGATAGTAAGATTGTCAATTATAGGACTACAAAAACAAAATTTTATTTATGAAAAAGCTCCAGTTTGGTTGTAAACTGTTTCTAAAAAAAGTTTTTTAGAAAAAACTAATATTCCTAATAAATTAGGTTAATATTTTAAAAAATAACTGTTCCAAAGTACTTTGGTCAAATCAACAGCCGTCTTGTCAAACAATTAAACCATAAAATCCAATCATAAAACTTGGATTCTACCTGCAGAGCTAGTAACATTTGCAAAATCGTGACACTTAGAAGGACAATTATTCGTCAATGTTAAACCAAACAAACTTTACACCCTGTTTTTGCAAGTGCTGAATATCAACCTTTTGACCTTCTTTTAAGCCAAAACTCTTAACAAAGCCAGATTTTGTTTCTAATGCATATTGGGCAGGCTTTTCTGAAAAATATTTTTTTTGATCATTGTTGGGAGTTGTATTTTCATGAATTTTAACTATTATTCCACTCTGATCCATAAAAATCAAATCCAAAGGAAAATAAACATTAGGCATCCAAAAAGTCAGCTCGGACTCCTCAGGAAAAACAAACAACATGCCACATCTATCACAAATCTCATCTCTAAACATAAACCCTCTTTGCCTTTCCTCACTTTTGGTTGCAAGTTCTAATTTCTCAAAATCAATTTGGATCATTTCTTGTTGAACAACGGTAACTCGAGGGTGGTTAGTCTGTTTACCTTTATTTGTAATATTATTTGACACCATGTATAAAATACCGCCAAGAACAAGAATTATAAATATTACGGTAGCTATGATGATTTGTCTATATTTATTAGTATTAGAAAACAAAGGTAAAAGTATTGACTTTTTTGTATCATTAATAGCAGTAGCTACCTTTTGTATAGTACTTCCTGTAATTTCTTTGGCTTTATCTTCCACAAGACCCATGTCTAATAACAGATTTTTATCGTGACTGTTTTTGTTTTGATTATTATTTATTTCTGACATACTTTTTTATTTTTAATTTTTGCTGAATCCCTAAAAGATTTAATTTTTACCAGATCCTAAAAAATTACTTTTAAGCCCAGCAAAACAACTAATTTTTTTTATGGAGCCGAATGTCGGACTCGAACCGACGACCTGCGGTTTACAAAACCGATGCTCTACCAGCTGAGCTAATTCGGCAATAATCTGTTACAGAAATAAATAGAATCCACAAAAAGTGGTTTACGAATTTTAGCGATTTTAACCACAAATGTCAAGTTAGTATTTCTCTTTTTACAAAATTCTTTGCTAGCTTTTAAAGCAAATCAGTGATTTTTAAAACCTTCAATAAAAGCAAATTAACTGCAAGTATGTAAGTAAATTGTTAAGACAAAAAATATATTTCTACAAAGAACAAACTTAGAAAAACCTTAGATGTTTTTTATTCGCTTCTTAAAACATCAATCGGATTTTGGCGAGCGGCTTTAATGGCTGGATATATGCCCGAAATTAAGGTAAAAAAAAGTGAAACAGCCAAAGTAGAAAGTAAAAGCCACCACGGAGATAACAAGGCAAAGCTAGTAATGTTAAAATTTTGTAAATTAGTTTTCCAGTTCTCATTTTGCAGAACAAATATTCTAAAAGCTTGGGAAATTAAAATAGATGACAAGTAGGACAGACCTGTGCCTACCAGCCACCCAAATAGTCCAAGAAAACTACTTTCAGCTAAGAATAAATTAAAAATATCTCCATCTCTAGCCCCCATCGACTTGAGAATTCCAATTTCTTTTTTTCTCTCCAGCACTGAGATGATCATTATAGCAACAATCCCAAATACAGAAGCAGTCAAGATGATCACACCAAAACCAAACAATACAACTCTCTGAATTGTCAGTAACGTATCTACACTATTAATCAAAATTCTAGCTATAGAAGTAGCAAAATAACCTTTATTTTTGAGACTGCTTAAGACGGAATCAATGTAGGTGTAATCTTCTAAAAAAATTACCACATCCCAAAAACCAATTTCGTTAAGGTTTATAGTAGGATCAGTAAGTTTTATTGCATCTAGATAATAACTAAAATCAATAAAAAAGTTGTTATTAGCACCACCAGTTAAAGTAAACCCATCCGAATTTCTATCATCAACTACCGACACAATAACCAACTCAACACTACTACTTTGAGTAATTTTTTGGCGAGGAATACGATTAATATTTATAACACTAACTTGGTCTCCAGCTTTAGTGATCAATGGAGGTGATGCAAGTTCAATATAAACCTTTTTGCCTAACATTTCCTCGGGACTACTTACTTCTAAATACCTCGCAAAATCTAGACTGCCACACTGAAAACAAGCTACCATTTGTCCCCGTTGAGGAGCCTTAGTGCTACCTATCCAATTAGTGCGATGGGTTTGGTAAAAATTTTCAAAAACATTAGAAATGGTAGTAACAGATTTGCAATTTTGTTTTATTTTTTCTAAGGATGTCTGGTTTTTCTCAGCTATTGATTGTATTGAGTTTGAATTTTGAATAAATTGATTAGCCAGAAAAGGTTGATTGTTAAGAATTTCTTCGTTACATTTAAAATCTTTGTTCTGCTCAGTTTTAATAAAAAAATCAAGATAACTACGAGGTGAAACTGCCCGAACTCCTTCTATTTTACCTAATTCTGAAATTTCTTGCAGTCCTATAGACACAAAAGTGGGTGCTTCGTCAAAGCGAACAACTCCATCTTTAGTTTTGTTGACTTGTATTTCTCTGGCTAGATTTTGGCTATTGATAGCCTTTACAATAATTTCATTTAAACTTAAAGAAAGACTATTACTAAGAGTAATAGCCCAAACAGCAATCATAATACCCCCAGAAGCCAAAAAAACCCTACCAAATTTGGAACGAATTTGTTTGGAGAGTAAAAGGTAAAAAGCTTTAATGGTCATAAATTATTTGTTTAAAAATGATAAATTCTTTAAAAGAATTTAAAATTTTTCTCTAAAAAGAATTTAAAGGATATACTGCATTCATAAAATCGTTAATACTCCTAAAAACTTTCTCTGCGTGACTAACAATCGAGCGTGTTTCGTATCGTTTGATAGTTTTTTTGCCTTTTTTTACAACTTTAATTGCATCTTCTAAAAAAATTTCTCTGTCCAGATAATAAATACCTTTATCCTCCAAAAAATATACAATTAAATTATCGTCAAAATCTTTAGCAATTGGTAAAAAACCAAATGGGAAAACTCGCTTCCCCGGAAAATGATCACTTATCTCAGTAATGATGCTTTTAAGACAGAGTAAAGTGGCTTCACGAACTTTTGTATCTTCTTCGGGAAGATTGTTAGACAGGTGATTATAAATTTCAGGTTCGTCCAAAAAATCTCTAAATAACCATAAATCCTCTTTATTGTGTTGAGCTTTTTTGTATTTTCTAACAACTATTTGGTTGTGATTAGTCGATCCATCATGTTTAAGGACTGATAATAAACCATCATCCAGTTTAAATACTTGGGTGCCAATATCTTGAAAATCAAGATTATGAGTGACCATAACGATAGTCATTCCTTGCTTATGTAGTTTTACCAGAATCTCTCGAACATTTTCTTCATTTTTACTGTCCAGAGCTCCTGTTGGTTCGTCACAAAACAAAATTTCTGGTTTATTTATCAAAGCTCTACATACAGCCACTCTTTGTTTTTCCCCACCGGAAAGCTTAGATACATCAACTGTAGCTCGATGTTTTAAATCAAATTGCTCTAGAATATCTAAAGACTCTTGCACAGTTGCACTACCACCGCCAGACCATGAACCCATTAAAACATTCTCCAAAGCTGTTAGGTTAGGGATTAAATTGTATTGCTGAAATATAATTCCAATTTTTGAGCGATATTTAGCAAGTTGCTTACGATCAAGTTTAGCTAAATTTTGTCCTAAAACATACAATTCGCCAGCAGTTGGTTTGTCTAAACCTGTCAAAAGATTAAGTAAAGTTGACTTTCCACTACCACTTCTACCAATAATGATGGTAAAACTATTCTTAGGAACAACAAAAGAGACTGGACCAAGAGCTTGAACAAAATTATTTTTGTCTATTTGAAATTTTCTTACTAGATTAACAGCCTCAATAACAGAACTCATAAATTTTTTATTTTATATATTTTTATATAATATAACCAAACTTAGGTTTTGGTCAATAGATTATTCACAATAATAAGGGTATTATGTTTACTATATAGTTTAAAATCAATTTAGTTTTCTAGTATGAAAAAGTATCTCTCTATTTTACTAAAAAATTAAGACAATTAGCGAATGAACTAGTTACATATATTAGCATATTGATAAGAAAATTTGACAGATTATTTGTTTTAGATATTTTTTACTTTATCTTCTCAAGATTTTGTTTTTTGTAATGAGAAAAAGTGTTTTCTTGATTTAAAAACTTTCTGCTAGTTTTGATTATCTTAGGTTATTCAGTAATACCGATCTCACTAACTTCCATATCCACAGAATAGCAAGAAGCTGGAGTAATAACAGGTAGGATTGCTGTTATTTTGTTATGGGTGTGGCAATTCTGGGAATTCTCAAACGACTTAATGTACAAGACTTTCTAAAACAAGTATATTTGTTTTTGTGGTTAGCTAAACGAACATTAGGGATTTTAGTTTTTATTTTTGCTTTCATGCATTACCTGTGAGTAAGACCGTTTTTCACAATTTTGTTTGGTCCCCCAGCTTTAGACCTTATACCCGTACTTGAAATTTTTGGTTTGATTGCTTTATTCTTACTATTATTTTTTTATATATCACTTCCAACGATATTTCTATAAAAACTTTAAAGAAAAATTGGCAAAGATTACACTATCTTGTATACTCCACACACTATGGATATTAGTCTTACATACAGCTTTACAACTACCCTTCACTAAACTTCTTAAGTATCAACTTCAACCTAGAAAACTTGATTTATTTTGCATTACCAACTTAGCTATTACTAGCTTACAAATTTATTCGTGGTCTTTGTCTTTCAACGAAGACAGTTTAGAAAACAAAATCATTAAAATTTTAACATTTAACAATATACCTAATAACCATTCTTCAAAAGTCATAATCTCTATTTTTATTTTACTGGTAGTTATAATTATTGGCTTTTTTGTTTTTTAAACTTTTAAGTAGGATTCCAAACCTAAAACAGAAAACTTGAGACAAACCAACTTTGATTCTGAAGATTAAGCTGTAGATAATCAAAATTAAGAGAA
>OGCI01001114.1_pt1 | contig 24521 bp, 22 predicted proteins | sample 1570021 | NCBI WGS metagenome assembly OGCI01 (sample SAMN06264664, study PRJEB24512) | hot springs metagenome | isolation source: Hot spring water | place: South Africa: Tshipise | collected 2015-06-21 | reverse complement strand
CCCCAGAATCAACAGCGCAACAATGGTCAACGACCGCTGGGCAATCCATAAAGCCGTACAGGCTGCCCCGCCGGTGAGCAAAATCAGGCTGATGCGGAGCGCCTGAGAGCGGGTTAAACGACGCGGCTTTTCCCCATCGGCAGAAGAAACGGACTCCGGAGGGAGTTCAAAGGTCTCAAAAAGAAAAAAGCCGCACAGCAAAAGGATGAACACCAGCAATTGTCCACCCAGATAACGCCCCCAGTCCAGAGATGTGCCCAGATAATGCGCCACACCTCCGCCCAGTGCGTAGGTCAACAGGGAAAGACCCAGCGCCCATGGACGCGAAATGCGCAGGATGTGCTGAATGAGGGTGGGAGATTCGGAGGGTTCCATCAGTGCTGGAAGAAATTCTTCAGGAAAAACCACAGGTTGGCAGGGCGCTCGCCCAGCCGCCGCATGAAATAGGGATACCAGTGCGTTCCATAAGGCACATACACCCGCACCGGGAAGCCCTCGGCGGTAAGGCTTTCCTGCAGATCGCGGCGGATGCCGTATAACATCTGAAATTCCACCGCCCGCCTGGACAGGTACAGTTCCTCCACCGCCTGACGGACAAAACGGATGCGTTGAGGGTCATGGGTTGCCAGCGCCGGGATGGGCGGTGTGCGCCCATCCGATGATACCTGCGGCGCGCCGTGACGCAGGGTGTACCGGAGCATTTGCAGGGCAAGTTGATCAAAATTCAAATTGACATCCGATTTACGGGAAAATGCCCGCGAGGGCGGCTCTTTGTACGCACCCTTACACAGGCGCACCCGTCCGCCAGCCGTCAGTACCCGGGTCAAATCTGCCTCAGTGCGGTAGAGGTAGGCTTGCAGGACAATGCCAACATGCTGGGCAAAACCACCGGTCAGCGCTTTAAAGTACAGGTCAAGCGTGCGCTGGGTGAGAGAAGAATCTTCCATGTCAATGCGCACAAAATTCCCCAGTTCTCTGGCTCTGGTAAGGATTTTCCACAGGTTGGCTTCACACAATGCCGGATCCACCACCAGTCCAATCTGACTGAGTTTGATGGACACATTTGCCTGTACGCCCGCCGATTGAATGGCATCCAGCAGGGAGAGAATCTCGGCGGTCGCCTGTTCCGCATCGCCGGGACGGGTGGTAGATTCACCCAGATGATCGAGTGTGGCGAGGATACCGCGCTGATTGAGTTGCTCCACCACCTGCAAGGCTTGCGCCTGCGTTTCTCCGGCAACAAAGCGCGCCGCGGCTTGACGCGCCATCGGCATACGGGTAATCCACTTTTGAGCCCATGTGGCTCGCGAGAGAGACACAAAGAATGCCCTGAACATGTTTTTATTCTAACATGGTTTATCTTGTTGCTCGCCAGAGCAGCGCAAGTCACCCAGCCGCATGGCATAAGATTCTTTCATTCTCTGCTATAATCATTTTCGAAGTTCGTCTGATTTTTTTCAGCCAGTTGGAAGGAGACAAAAGATGAAGCGCTTTTCTGTTGTTATTTGGGCAATACTGATCGTCGCGCTGGCGCTTTCAGCCTGCGCTACCCCCGCCCAGCCAAGCGAAAAAACCAAAGTGCGTGTGGCTACCGATGCCACTTTTCCGCCTTTTGAAATGGTGGATGAGAACACCAAGGAACTGACAGGCTTTGACGTGGAGTTAATGAATGCCATTGCTCAGAAAGCCGGTTTCGAGGTGGAATGGGTCAACGTAGGATTCGACCCCATGCTGGCGGGCATCGCCGAATGTCAGTATGACATGGCCATTGCCGCCATTACCATCACCGAGGAGCGCAAAGCCTCAATGGACTTCTCTGACCCTTACATCAACGCCGGACAGATTGTCACCGTGCGTAAAGAAACCACCGATATTGGCGGGAAGGATGATTTGAAGGGCAAGAAAATCGGCGCACAGTTAGGCACCACGGGCGCCATTGAAGCCGCAAAGATTGCCGGCGCAGAGGTAAAGTCCTACGATTCCTACGATCAGGCGTTCCTTGACCTGGCAAACGGGCAGATTGACGCCGTGATTGCCGACTACCCCACCACACTGGCGTTCCTCGCCACCAATCCCGATAAACTCAAGACGGTGGGCGATGTCTTCACCGATGAAAACTACGGAGTTGCCTTCTGCAAGAAGAAAGCCGATCTCATCCCGCAGGTAAATGCCGCCATCAAAGCCCTCAAAGAAGACGGCACCATCAAAAAACTGGAAGAGAAGTGGCTGGCAGGGAAATAGCCCCCATCACCGCGAACGTCAACAAAAGGTCGGGAAACACCGACCTTTTGTTATAATAAAGTCAAGATATCCCCCCGTTTGGAGCAACCTGAAACCTCATGAGCACCTCAACCCCTGCTGAAGTTGATCCCCATCTTCCCACCATTCGCGGAAACGAAAACGTCTTCCGCTGGGATGCGGGCTGGCTGTTAGTCCTGGCGGCTTCGGCTCTGCTCGCCATCCTTGTGCTGGTGGTTGGCAACCCCTTCGACCGCATCTTCCGCTTTGTGCTGGATGGTCTGCGGGTGACCGTGACAGTCACACTGGTCACCTTTGGGCTTGTGCTGGTCGTGGGTATTTTTGGCGCTCTGGGACGGCTGAGCACCGCCATCCCCCTGCGTGGAATTGCCACGCTGTACGTGGAAGTGGTACGCGGCATCCCACTGCTGGTGCAGTTGTACTTCTGGTACTACGCATTCCCATCCATTGTTCGCGATCTGGGAGCCCGGTGGAACATCGAGAGCATGAAGAACTTCGTCGCCAACCCGTACGTGATGGCAATTGCCGGGCTGACGCTGTGCTACGGTGCTTACATGACCGAAGTGTATCGGGCAGGCATCCAGAGCATCCCGAAAGGACAGATGGAAGCAGCCCGGAGTCTGGGGATGACTTACGTGCAGGCAATGCGCTATATCATCCTCCCGCAAGCCATCCGCGTGATCCTTCCGCCGGTCGGTAACGAATTTATCACCCTGCTGAAAGATTCCTCGCTGGTCAGCGCCGTTGCCGTCGCCGATTTGACCCGCCGCGGGCGCGAATTTCAGGCAATCACCCCTCTGCCTCTGCACATTTACCTGATGATCGGGTTGATGTACCTGATCATGACCCTGTTGAGCGCGCGGGTCGTTGCCATGATTGAAGCGCGCATGAGCAAGGAGCGCTAAAATGGAACCCATCATTCACATTGAAAACGTCCACAAGTACTTTGGAAAGGTGCATGCCCTGCGCGGGGTCAGCCTGGATATTCAAAAAGGCGAGGTGGTGGTCATCATTGGACCATCTGGCTCGGGGAAATCTACCCTGCTTCGGTGCATCAACCGGCTGGAAGAGTTCGACAAAGGGCGCATCATCGTAGATGGCATTCCGCTGGACAGCGCAGAGAACATCAACGCTGTGCGTACCGAAGTGGGCATGGTTTTTCAACAGTTCAACCTCTTCCCACACCTGAGCGTGCTGGAAAACATCACCCTGGCGCAAAAGATTGTGCGCAAGCGCTCAGAGAGCGAAGCCGTCAGGATTGCCATGAACTTGCTGGAAAAGGTGGGCATCCCGGAGAAAGCCCATGCTTACCCCGCGCAACTCTCCGGCGGACAACAGCAACGGGTCGCCATTGCCCGCGCGCTGGCGATGAATCCGAAAATCATGCTGTTCGATGAGCCGACCAGCGCGCTGGACCCTGAGATGATTCAGGAAGTGCTGGACGTGATGCTGCAACTGGCGCGCGAAGGCATGACCATGGTGGTGGTCTCGCACGAAATGGGCTTTTCGCGTAATGCCGCCGACCGGGTGATCTTCATGGATGGCGGAGTCATCGTTGAGGAAGGTCCCCCAAGCGTCATCTTCACCAACCCCACTCAGGAACGCACCAAACTCTTCCTGAGCAAAGTCATGTAAAACCCATTCAGGGCTGTCGCAAGGACAGCCCTCTTCTTACTAAGGAGAAACCGTTACCATGAATATCACGATTCGCCCCGCCACCCACGAAGATGCCCCTCTGCTTGCCGGGTGGCACGTGCGCATGTTTGTGGAGTTACTGGAAGAAGAAGGGCGGGAAATTCACCCACAGGAGATGGCGGTCCTGGACGCCATCACCCGGCAGTATCTGGCAACGCGGATGGCACAGGACAAAGCCGTGGCATGGATTTTGCTGGAAAACCAGCAACCTGTTGCCTGCGCGGCGGTTTCCATCCTGCCCTGTGTGCCCGCACCCGGCAGGCTGGACATGGAATACCCCCTGCTTCACAGCGTCTTTACCCTGCCTGAATACCGCCGCAAAGGGTATGCCCGCCGACTGGTGGAACAGGCGCTGGAGTGGTGCCGCCAGCGTGGATTTTCGGCGGTAGATTTACACGCCAGCAAGGCAGGCGAGCCGCTCTACCGTGCGCTGGGGTTTCAGCCCACCGGCGAGATGCGGCTCCACCTGTAATTCCCAAACGACTGAAATGAGACTTCAATCCCGCCGGGGACGTGGGCGATGCTTGCGCGGCTCATCGTGGAAGAACAAACTGAGCAGAGCGCTCACCACCGAGACAATCAGCGCGCCAAGGAAGGCGGGCAGGAAGCCGTCCACCTCAAACCCCACACCGAACTGCGTGCCAATCCAGCCTGCCATCACGAACATAAGGGTGTTGACGAGCAGGGTACCCAGCCCCAGGGTGAGGATCAGCAACGGGCAGGACATGGCAATCACAAACGGACGGACGAGCGCATTGACCAGACCGAAAATCAACGCCAGCCAGAGAATCTCCCACCAGTTTTCAAATTGATGGGTAATGCCGCGCCCGCTCAACAGATAAATGGCAGTATACAGGGCAACCGCATTGATACCTAAACGAATCAAGAGTTTTTGCATGGTTCTTTCTCCTCGTCATCAGACTTCTGAATCGCCAAAAACAATCCAATCAGCCATATTTTGTCATTCTTTCTACGCAAGGTTGAAAGAAAAGTTGCACAGGCTCACCCGTTTTCCAGGCGTTGTTCCATCCAGATCAGCACGCTGTGCTGATGAAATCCGCAAGCCCGAAAGGCGTCTTCGGCTTTGCCTGCAGGATAGTTGACGCCCAGGGGAAGATGGAAATGCACCAGTTCCTCCTGCGCACGGGGGAGCAAAGCCATTAAAGCCTCTTCTTCATGGGCAGGGTTTGCCGCCACCCAGAGCATCTGGGTATAGGAGGTAAGATGCTCCCATGAGAGAAAGCCCCACGGCCTGGGGTCAGAAGATTTACTCCGCGCCACCCAGTGGCGCTGATCCCCCCCCATCATCCACTGCAGGAACTGGTAAAACGGATTGGCATTGAAACGGGAAATGCTCAGCGAGAGATTCCAGCGCACATCCGGAGGATACGTGCGCTGAAGCCACTCCCGTTGAAATTTCCAGTCCCGCCATCGGCGCCCGGTGACCCTGACGCCGGTAACGGTGGGTGGACGTACCATTGGGTGGGAAGAAAGCCATAATGCCCGCCGGGAGCGTTCCACAAACCCGACCGAGAGATAGAGATGATGGGCGGCGGGGTTATCCTCACGCACCTGCAGCCAGGCAGATGAAATATGATGCTCACGGAGATGATCCAGCGCGCGCAAGGTCAACTGACGGGCAATACCCCTCCGGCGGTAGTCGGGATGAACGGCAACATTGGCGATAATATATACCCACTCATTGCCCTTCCGGGCGGGGATGAGGGTGAGATTGCCCACAATGCGGTCGTCTTCTTCCCACACATAGCCAAACAATGGAGAAGACACCTCTTCATCGGTTGTCCACGTCCAGCGGATAAGCGAAGGATCCTCCACGGCACGGCGGATGTGGTACAGGTACTCCCGTCCATCGGGGTCGAGGGTCGAAGCAAAACATTCCTCGATCAGCGCGGCAACGGCAAGCATATCGCGGTTGATATCCAGGGGGCGGATATGGGCAACTTTGACGGGAATGAAGACCTTCACAGGATTAATTGTAGTCCAGGGGTTGGAAATGACAGGAGAAAATGGGCATGTTTTTTGCACGCTCCAACAGGGAACCGTGCGGGCGTTCTTATATTTCTCTTATACACGTTCTTTGTTTTTCTAATATCCGTAATGCTATAATCAAACTGGCTACGATTATTTTAAGAAACTGGAAAAGATGGCGCAAACAACCATCGAGGATAAACCGATATGATGCGATTTGACCGATTTACCGAACGAGCACAGGAAGCCGCTCAGCGCGCCGCGGAGATCATCCAGCGGTATGGGCACAACCAGATTGACACCGAGCATATCCTGCTGGCAATGATCGAACAGCCGCAGGGTGCCGTACCGCAATTACTGGAAATGTTAAAGGTGGATACCAATGCCCTTGCCGAACGCCTGGATTACATTTTGCGCACCAGCCCCAAAGCCAGCATCTTTGGCGGAGGTGCGGGGCAAATTTTCATCACCCCGCGGGTAAAGCGCATTATTGACATTGCCAACGAAGAAGCCAACCGCATGAAGGATGAGTACATCTCCACCGAGCACATTTTCCTGGCGATTCTCTCCGAGCGCAGCACTCCGGCGGCACGCCTGCTGGAAGGCTCCGGGGTGACTCGAGAACGAGTGTACGAAGCCATTCAAATCCTGCGCGGCGGTCAGCGCGTCTCCGACCCACAAGCCGAAACCCGTTACCGTACACTGGAAAAATACTCCCGCGACCTGACCCAGCAAGCCCGCGAGGGTAAACTGGATCCGGTCATCGGACGGGATAAGGAAATTTTACGGGTCATGCAGATTCTCTCCCGCCGCACCAAGAACAATCCCGTGCTGATTGGCGAAGCCGGGGTGGGCAAAACCGCCATTGTCGAAGGGCTGGCGCAAAAAATTGCCAACAACGACGTGCCCGAGATCCTGGCAGGTAAACGAGTCATTGCGCTGGATCTTGGCGCAATGATTGCAGGCTCACGCTTCCGCGGTGAGTTTGAGGAACGCCTGAAAGCCGCCATCGAAGAAGTGCAACGCTCCGAAGGCGAAATTATTCTTTTTATTGACGAACTGCACACAGTGGTGGGGGCAGGTGCAGCGCAGGGCGCCATGGACGCCAGCAACATGCTCAAGCCCTCGCTTGCCCGCGGGGAACTGCAGTGCATTGGCGCCACCACCCTGGATGAATACCAGAAGTACATCGAAAAGGATGCCGCGCTGGAGCGACGCTTTGCCCCAGTGTTTGTAGATGAGCCCTCGGTTGAGGACACCATTCAAATGCTGAGAGGTCTGCGCGACCGCTATGAAGCCCATCACAAGGTCAAAATTTCCGATGAAGCCATTGTGGCGGCGGCACGGCTGAGCGCGCAGTACGTCCCCGACCGGCACCTGCCGGACAAAGCCATTGACCTGATTGACGAGGCTGCCGCCAAACTGCGCGTGGCGCTGTACTCCCTGCCGCCTGAACTGAAGCAAATGAAGAGCGAACTTGACCGTCTGAAAGCCGAGGAAGAGCAGGCGGGGCAGGAGCGGGATTACGAACGCGCCGCCATCAAAAAAGCCGAACGTCTGCGTCTGGAAAATCAGTACAACGAATTGCGCACCCGCTGGGAGACCGAACACCAGCTGGATGGGCAGGTGGACGGGAACGACATCGCCGAGGTGATTGCCCAGTGGACGGGCATCCCCGTGAGCCAGATGATGGAGAGCGAGGCGGAGAAACTGTTGAAGATGGAAGAACGCCTGCATGAGCGCATCATCGGTCAGGACGAAGCCGTACACGCCATTGCCGACGCCATCCGCCGGGCACGCTCCGGGTTGAAAGACCCACGCCGTCCCATTGGCTCGTTCATTTTCATTGGTCCTTCCGGCGTAGGTAAGACCGAACTGGCGCGCGCTCTGGCAGAATTTCTGTTTGGCGATGAAGATGCGCTGGTGCGTCTGGACATGAGCGAATACCGCGAACAGCATACCGTCTCGCGGCTGTTCGGCGCCCCGCCCGGATACGTGGGATACGAAGAGGGCGGTCAATTGACGGAAGCGGTACGCCGCCGCCCCTATCGGGTGATTCTGTTTGATGAAATCGAGAAAGCCCACCCCGAAGTGTGGAATGCCCTGCTCCAGATTCTGGACGACGGTCGTCTCACCGACGGACAGGGCCATGTGGTGGACTTCCGCAACACCGTACTGATCATGACCAGCAACCTCGGCACAGAATTTGTGCGCCGCGGCGGCACACTGGGCTTCCTGCCATCCGAGAACAACGAAGACCGGCAGGCGCATGACAAAATCGAAAAAGCCCTCAAGTCCACCTTCCGTCCCGAGTTCCTCAACCGCATTGACGAGATCATCATCTTCTCGCCGCTCAGCATGGAACACATGCTTCAGATTGTGGATTTGCAGATGCAGGAAATCAAAAACCGCCTGCAGGAACATGGTCTGGATGTAGAACTCTCGCCGGAGGCACGCAACTGGCTGGCACAGGTGGGCTTCGACCCCAACTTTGGCGCCCGTCCATTGCGGCGCGCCCTGCAGAAATACGTGGAAAGCCCGCTGTCGGTCAGCCTGCTTTCCGGTGAATTCAGGCAAGGCGACCGCGTGCTGGTGGAAATTGAGAACAACCGTCCGGTGTTCCGGAAACTGGAAGAACCTGTCACGGCTTAAAATAGAAAAAACGGTTGTTTTTAAAAGCCCTGCGTACCTCAATCCGCAGGGCTTCTCTATCCTGTTAGGAAATTGAAAGGCAATTGTTAAGATTCTGGTATTCCTGCTGCCATTTTCGGGGTATGATTGAATCGGTATGAAACGGGCAGATTTTCCCTATCTTGCCGACTGGTTTGCCATTACCTTCCGCTGGATGGCAATTGTCGCTCTGGCATTCTCGCTCATCCTGCACATGGATGGACAGTGGCTTCCGCTGGCATTGCTGGCAGGATCGCTGTTGTGGAATCTGGTGATGACCGTGCTGGCGGTATTCAACCAGCGTCTGCCCGCTCACCGTACCCTGAACACCCTGGTAGATCTGGTTATCAGCATGGCGCTCTTTGGGCTAACCGGTTCAGCCACCACTCCCATTCAGTGGGTGGGCGTACTGGCAATTGCCCCTTCTGCCATGTATTTCGAACTGCGCGGCGCATTGCTGATCGCCATTTTAACGGCGGGGCTGGAAACGGGCTTCCTGTACTTCCTCTTTCCCAGTCAGTTCAACCCGCTGGTAGTCGAACTTCTGGCAGGGTTGAATCTTGCCATTGGGCTGGTTTTTGGCGTCTTGAGTTTGCCCCTCATGAAACGACTGCGCACCACCTACCGCGAACTGGTGCGCAAACAGCGGGACAGCGAAACAGCCATCCAGCGGCAGGAACGCGAACGCCTGAAAGCCTTTTTTGACATGATTGAAACCTTCAGTTCCACTTTCAACTACAAAACGGTACTGGAGGTAGGTATCCAGGCAGGCATCAAGGCAATGGGGCTCAGCGAAGCCGAGGGAACCCGCTTGCTGGCGGCTTTCTTCCTGTTCGAGGATCATACCCTGCGCTACGTGGTCGGGCAGGGCTTTCCCCTGCGCGACCAGAATCTCCCCCTTGCCGCCCGGGAAGGCATGCTTCGGGAGGCACTTCAGAGCGGTGAACCGCAAATTCATAACGGTCCCTGCGAAGACCCGGAACTGTGCGAACTGGTTGCCCTGCATGCCTGTCAGTCTTTCCTGATCATCCCCCTGTTGCGGGGCATGAACGTGTACGGTATTCTGCTCTTTGCCCACCCGGAGAGCCACTTCTTCACCCCCGAACGGGTAGAATACCTGATGATCGTGGGGCACCAGGCGGTCATTGCCATTCAAAATGCCCGTTTGTTTGCCGACCTGCAGGAAGAAAAAGAGCGCATCGTGCAAACACAGGAAGAAGCCCAGCGCAAACTGGCGCGCGATTTGCACGATGGACCCACCCAGTCCATCTCTTCGATTGCCATGCGACTGAACATCGCCCGAAGGTTACTGCGCCAGAACCCTGCCGCCGCCGAAGAAGAACTGGCAAAAATCGAAGATCTGGCGCGGCGCACCACGCAGGAGATTCGCCATATGCTCTTCACCCTGCGCCCACTGGTGCTGGAAAGCGAAGGGCTGGAATCTGCCCTTAAAGCCATGGCAGAAAAGATGCGCGACCTGTACCAGCAGAATGTGGTGCTGGATGTGGACTCTGCCGCCATCTCTGCGCTGGATTCCACCCAGCAAACGGTTGTGTTTTATCTCTGCGAGGAAGCCGTCAACAATGCCCGTAAACATGCTGAAGCCAGTCAAATCACCGTGCGGCTGAAATTCGTGACCAACTACACCGATATCATCGGCCTGGAAATCAGCGACAACGGCAAAGGCTTCAACGTTAACGAAGTGATGGGCTCGTACGAACGGCGCGGCAGTCTGGGCATGATCAATCTCCGTGAACGCGCCGATCTGGTAAACGGGCTCCTGCGGGTCGACTCGGCTCCCGGAAAAGGCACGCGCATTCGCGTCTTCATCCCCCTCACTGAAGAAGCCATGGATCGCCTGCACGGACGGGTGCGGGCTTAACCCTTTGCCAGCAATTGCCGAAGGATGGGTACAGCCGCCATCACCGCCCGCGCACGGTGGCTGATGCGATTTTTCTCTTCCGGAGGCAGTTCTGCCATGGTCATACCCCGTTCAGGGAAATAGAAAATGGGGTCATAGCCAAAGCCATGCGTGCCACGTTCCTCAGGGATGATCTCCCCCGGGCATTCCCCCTCGGTGAAGAAAATCTCACCCTGCGGGGTGGCAATGGCAACGGTACAGACAAAGCGCGCCAGCCATGGACGAGGCTTCCCACGCAAATTCTCCAGCAGGTAAGCGCGGCGATCGGCATCGGTTGCGCCTGTTTGGGGAGCGTAACGCGCCGAATGCAGACCAGGGGCACCGCCCAGAGCCTGCACCTCCAGCCCGGAATCGTCGCTCAGGGTGATTAAGCCGCTTGCCTGTGCATAGGCACGGGCTTTCAACGCAGCGTTTTCCCGATAGGTCGTGCCGGTTTCCTCAACCGTTAAGGCAATCCCCAGATCCGCAGGCAAAAACAGATCATACGGCTCTCCGGAAAGGATCTCTTGAAATTCGCGCAGTTTTCCACGATTGGTTGAAGCAATGAGCAGTTTTGTCACATGAACCTCGATTTTTTATGATAAAAATCATAAAAACTTGACTTGGCTATACGTACATGCTATAATGCTTTTGTATTATTATAACCTCTACCTAATCGCCACCTGTGAATCTTCCTAGACACCCACTCCGCGTTAATGTTGGTTTCCTGCTCAATGCCCCTGTTGGTTACAGCCGGGATATTCACTTCGAATTTCCCATTGTACAACTGGAACAGGATTTTCTGGTCACCGAGTTCAACGGTTTGTTACGGGTAAGCCGCACGCCGCAGGGCATTCTGGCACAGTGCGATTTCAATGGATACACAGAAGTGGAGTGTGTGCGCTGTCTCTCTCCATTTCCGCAGTTTTTGCATACGGTGTTCAGTGAACTGTATGCCTTCAGTCGCCGTTCCCTTACCGAATCCAACCTGCTGTTTCCTGAAAATGGCAACATCGAACTGGAGCCTCTGGTAAGGGAGTATCTGATTCTGGAGATTCCGATCTCGCCGGTGTGTCGTCCTGATTGTAAGGGGTTATGTCCGGTGTGTGGAGAGAACCTCAATCTCCGCCTCTGCGAGCACTCGATTCTTCCATCACAGGTCTGATTCATGCAACCCAAAGCCATGAACATCGTTTAGTCTGCGAATCGTTACCGATCACGGAAGAATGACATCCAAGGATTACCGGGGGTTGTCATCGCAAGGAGGGTCTGGATTATGGCAAGTCCGGGAAGCAACAAACGGGGGAATGAGATCCTCAAAATGCTGCTAGAAAAAGCCGACGTTCAGGGATACCTGACCACAGAAGATCTGATGGAAGCGTATCCCAAGGTCAGCGAAGATCACGAGCGCTTTGAAGCCATCCTTCTGGCACTGCGCCGCCACGGTGTGGATATTTACGACACCGAAGAAACAGAATACCCTTTTCCCGAAGACGAATTTGACGGCGCTTTCATTGAAGAAGACCCCGTGCAGACTTTCGACCTCAACCGTATATCCAGCGATGATACCGTAGGGCTGTATCTGAAAGAGATGTCGCGGGTGCCGCTGCTTTCCAGCGAAGAGGAAGTGGAACTGGCAAAGCGCATCGAGCGCGGACGTGCGGCAAAGAAAGAACTGAACCGCAACGGTTCGCGTCTCTCCCCTCAACGCCGCAGTGAACTGGAAGCACAGATTCAGGATGGGGAAAGCGCCCGGGAACACCTCATTAAAGCCAACACCCGTCTGGTCGTCTCCATCGCCAAGCGCTACATCGGCAGAGGGGTACCATTCCTGGACCTGATTCAGGAGGGCAATTTAGGGTTGATGAAAGCCGTGGAGAAATACGAGTATCAACGCGGCTTTCGCTTTTCTACCTACGCCACCTGGTGGATTCGCCAGACCATCACCCGTTCCATCGCCGACCAGGGGCGCACCATCCGTGTGCCCGTGCACATGGTGGATCGCATCCGCCGCCTGTACCGCACCACCCACGAGATGGAACAAAAACTGGGACGCTCCCCCACCAGCGAAGAACTGGCTGATGCTATTGGCGTCAAAGCCTCCAAAGTGGACTGGATGATGCGCGTCTCGTGGTTGCCGCTCTCTCTGGAAAGTCCCATCAACGAAGACGAGGAAGATTCGGAACTGGGACAGTTCATTGAGGATCAGGTCACACCCTCACCCATGCAAACCACCTATACCAACCTGTTGCGTGAAAAGATTCAGGAAGTGCTCGACACCCTGCCCGCCCGCGAGGCGCGCATCCTGCGCCTGCGCTTTGGACTGGAGAACGGGCGCACCTATACCCTGGAGGAAGTGGGACAAAAATTTGGATTGACCCGCGAACGCATCCGCCAGATTGAAAACAAAGCCCTGCGGAGATTACGCCATCCACGCCGGGCACGACAGTTGAAAGATTATCTATAATAGAGGTAGCAAAAAATCCTGAACTACCGGGAGGGGGAATGAGCGATCTGTATCTGGCAAATATGTATCTGGAACAGGGTGACCGTGAAAACGCTGCCCGTGAACTGGAACGCATCCTCAGCGTGGATATGGACAACATCCATGCCTGGCGGTTACTGGCGCATGTACTCACCAGTCCGGATGAAATCCGCGAGTGCTGGGATAACGTTCTGCGCCTGAACCCCAGAGATCCGGAAGCCATCGCTGCGCTTAAAGCCATGGAAACCCAGTCGGTAACGTTTATCACCGAAGGCACCCCACCGCCCTTCCCGGAAGAAGATATGCAAGTCCTGGAGAGAGGGGATATGCCGGTGTTTGAGGAAGAAACCTCTCCTTCGCTGGAATACCGCATTGCTACCGAAGCCACCCGCCCGGTTCCTCCAAAGAAAGGCGATTAATTTGCCTACCTGGAACGCAACACCGAACCCAGACCTGCCGAAAAAGAGGAAAAGGGCTTCTTTGACAACGATTTCATCTTCTACACCCTGATCGTTCTGGTACTTCTCTTCATCGCTATCATGGCAATTCTGCTGATTTTTGGACCCGAGGCGTTCAATCCGCTTCTGGATTGGCTGCAGAGTCTGGGCCTCCCCCTGGGATCTCCATAACCTGCACAGAATATCGGAGTTCTTTTTCATTGCCCGAAGTTCAATTTTATGCTATCATACGCGCACGAGGTTGAACCAATGGAAACGTTGCTCATGGGCATGCGCGGCATGATGATGCGCGGGAGACGAATCTCACCGCCGGTTCTGGCTGCGTAGCCCTCGAAACGAACCTGCAGCCCGGCTGGCGGTGCCCGCCGGGTTTTCATTTCTAAAAATTTACGTCTTTGTCGAGGTTGCCTTATGTCCACTCCTGTTCTGGTTGCTGTTGCCTGGCCCTATGCCAACGCGGAAATTCACGTTGGTAACATCACCGGCGCGTACCTGCCGGCGGATATCGTCGCCCGTTACCACCGCCTCAAAGGCAATCGTGTGCTGATGGTCTCTGGCACCGACTCGCACGGCACTCCGGTCACCCTGCGCGCCGATGCCGAGGGGAAACCCGTCGAAGAAGTTTATAAACGCTTCCACGAATCCTTCCTGGATTTATTCCAGAAATGCGGGTTGACCTACGACCTCTTTACCACCACGCACACTGAAAATCACTTCAAGGTAGCACAGAGCGTCTTCCTTGCCCTGCTGAAGAACGGTTACCTGTACACCGAAACCCGCCCGCAGTGGTACTCACCCGCACTGAACCGTTTCCTGCCCGACCGTTATATCGAAGGCACCTGCTACCTTTGCGGCTATGAACACGCTCGCAGCGATCAGTGCGATAAATGCGGAAACGTGCTGGAGCCGGAAAAACTGCTCAACCCGCGCTCCAAAGTGGACGGCTCCACCCCGGAACTGCGCGAAACCGAGCATTACTACCTGGACCTCTCCAAACTGGAGCCGGAGGTTGCCCGTTTCCTGCGCGAACGCCAGCACTACTGGCGGGAAACCGTCAGCCGCCAGACGCTGGGGCAGATTGAAAGCGAGGGGCTGAAGAGCCGCCCCATCACCCGCGATCTGGACTGGGGCATTCCGGTGCCGGTGCAAGGCTGGGAAGGGAAATGCCTCTACGTGTGGTTCGAGGCGGTCATCGGCTACCTCTCTGCTCCCGTGGAATGGGCAAACCTGCACGGACTGGGCGATGTCTGGAAAGACTGGTGGGTCAACCCCGAATCGCGCACCATTTACTTTATCGGGAAAGACAACATCTTCTTCCATGCCGCCTGGTGGCCCGCACAACTGCTTGGAATGGGCGAAACCTTCATGGAAATTTTCACCGGAGAGAAAGGACAGAAACTGGTCCTGCCCTACGATGTGCCCGCCAACCAGTTCATGAATCTGGAAGGCGATAAAATCTCCGGCAGCCGAAACTGGGCGGTGTGGGGACACGATTTCCTCTCCCGTTACGATCCGGATCCTCTGCGCTACTACCTCACCGTCAACATGCCGGAGATGCGCGATACCGACTGGGACTGGGAAGATTTTTACAAGCGCAACAACGATGAACTGGTGGCTACATGGGGCAATCTGGCAAACCGGGTGCTCTCGTTTGCTGTCAAGCACTTCGAGGGCAAGGTGCCTGACCCCGGTCCTCTGACCGCTCTGGATGAGGACATACTGCGCAGGGTGGAAGCCGGTTTTGAGAGCGTGAGCGCGGAACTGGAAGCCGTGCATCTGCGCAATGCCCTGGGCACTGCCATGGCGCTGGCAACGGAGGTCAACCGCTATCTGGATCAGACCGCGCCGTGGAAGGAAATCAAGACCGATCGGCAGGCGGCGGCGCGCGCTATCTACACCGCCCTGCGCTGTATTGACAGCCTTTCCATCCTGCTGTCGCCTTTCCTGCCCTTCAGCAGTGAGAAACTGCATCAGTACTTCGGGTATGAGAAGCCGCTGTTCGGCAAACAGGCCACCCGAACGGTGCAGGACAGCCTGGGCGAGCATACCGTGTTGCTTTACGACCCCGACGATGCTTCCGGCAGGTGGGAGCCCAGCCAGTTGCAGGCAGGGCAACCCCTGCAGGCGCCGCAACCGCTCTTCAAGAAACTGGATGCCAGCATTGTTGAGGAAGAACGCGCCCGTCTGCACGCACAGCGCAAATCATAACCAACCCGCAAGGATTGATCCGGCGGAGTCCATCAACGGCTCCGCCGTTTTTTTTAAAATCACCCCCTGAAGGGCTTGAATTTTCGCGCAAAATATTCCATAATGTTTGAAAGAAATTGATTGATTTTGATTGTTTGTGATTGAATTTTATGGAAACCTCCCTCTCCAACATTGAACGTCAGCAAGCCATTCTCTCCCTGCTCCAGCGACAGCAGCGTTTGAAAATTGCGCAAATTTGCGAAGAATTTTCCATCAGCGAAGCCACCGCCCGCCGCGACCTGGAAGCGCTTGCCGCCCAGGGCTTGATTCAACGCGTGCATGGCGGCGCAATCCCCCTGCAACACGCCACCCCGGAACCGCCTTTACTGGAACGCAGTCAGGAACAGGCGGACGAGAAAGCCCGCATTGGCAAACTTGCCGCCGGACTGGTGCAGGACGGCGAAACGGTGTTTCTCGGTTCAGGAACAACCGTCCTGGAAGTGGCAAAAAACCTGCGTGACCGCAAGGGACTGACCATCATCACCAATTCCCTGCCGGTCATCAACCTGTTTGCGGGGCTGGAAACCATTCAGGTAGTCTGTCTGGGCGGGATTTTACGCAACAGCGAACTGTCCTTCATTGGACACATCACCGAGCAAGCCCTCAGTGAAGTGCGCGCCGACAGGGTCTTTCTGGGCGTGCGCGCAGTGGATCTCGAACATGGCTTGACCAATGACTACCTGCCCGAAACCATGACCGACCGCGCCATCCTCAAAATCGGGCGCGAGGTAATCGTGGTTGCCGACCATACCAAAACCTGCCGCGTTTCCACTGCCTTCCTCGCCCCCCTGACCAGCATGCACACCTTCATCACCACCCGGGAAGCCGACGAGAGTTTTATCGCCGCCCTTAGAGAACTGGGTATTCAAGTACTCCTTGCCTGAGCGATTTTGATTATCTGGAGTTCATATGCTTCTTTCACAGTACCGTCCTCGCCCCAAACTGGTCACCCCACAACATCAAGTGGAAAGCCCCCGCTTTCCGGTCATTGATGCTCATAACCATCTGGCGCCTCCCTTTGGCGGAGATTGGGAAGAGAAACCCATCAGCGCCCTGCTGGAACGCATGGACGCCGCGGGCGTGATTCACTACGTGGACCTGGATGGCGGTTGGGGAGAAGACATTCTCGACCGGCACCTGAATCTCTTCAAAGCCCGCGCCCCGGACCGCTTTTCGGTGTTTGGCGGGGTGGACTGGAGCCAGTGGGAACATCTGGGCAACCGCTTCCCGGAATGGGCGGCTCAGCGCCTGCGCATTCAAAAGGAACGCGGCGCAGATGGGGTGAAAATCTGGAAAAATTTTGGCTTGCATGTGCGCGACCACACCGGAGCGCGGGTGTCAGTGGACGATCCCCGTCTGGACCCTGTATGGCAGACAGCGGGAGAACTGGGGATGCCGGTGCTGATTCACGTGGCAGATCCGGTGGCTTTCTTCGACCCGATTGATGAAACCAACGAACGCTGGGAAGAACTGGGCAAACACCCGGACTGGTCATTCCCCAGCCCGCCCTTCCCCCCGTTTCTCGATATTGTCAACGCGCTTCATCGGCTGGTCAAACGCCACCCGCAGGTGACATTCATAGGAGCGCATGTGGGATGTTATGCCGAAAACCTCGCCTGGGTAGGTAAGGTGCTTGACGACTGCCCCAATTTTTACGTGGATATTGCCGCACGACTGGGAGAACTGGGACGGCAGCCCTACACGGCGCGGCGCTTCTTCCTGAAATACGCCGATCGCATCCTCTTCGGCACAGATGTCGGTCCTGACCTGGAAACCTACCGCATTTACTACCGATTCCTCGAAACCGATGATGAATACTTTAACTACAATCCGGGCGAAATCCCCTGGCAGGGGCGCTGGTACATCTACGGCATTTTCCTGCCCGATGAGGTGCTGGAAAAGGTGTACGCAGGCAATGCCCGGCGAATTCTTCGCATTCAGGGATGACATGATGGAACAGGGAACGTTTACATTTCAGGAAATTCTCTCTCAACCGCAGGCATGGGCAGGCACGCTGGAGGTCTTGAAACCGCTCCGGCAGGACATTCTGCACTTTCAACCCGAAGGGTATACACAGATTCTCTTTACCGGCTGTGGTTCCACCTACTACCTTGCCCTCTCTGCCGCCGCGCTCACACAGGAATTGACCGGTGCACTGGCGCGGGCTTTCCCCGCTTCAGAACTGTGGTTAAATCCAGAGTTGGTTTATCCCCGGGGGAAAACCCTGCTGATTGCGGTATCCCGTTCGGGGGAAACCAGCGAAACCCTGCACGCCTGCCGCTCCTTCCTGGAACAGCAACGCGGCGACCTGATTACCCTCTCCTGCTACCCCGAAATGCCGCTGGCAGAGATGGGCGCTTTGAATATCATCCTGCCATCCGGGCAGGAACAATCGGTAGCCCAGACGCGCGCCTTCTCCACCCTGTACCTCGGCACCATGGCGCTGGCCACCCTGTGGTCAGGGCACAATCACCTCTTCGAGGCTCTTAACAACCTGCCCGAAGCGGGCGCACGGGTTCTGGAAAGCGCCGCCGGGCTGGCAGGTCAACTGGGACAGGATACCACTATTGACCGCTTTTACTGGCTGGGCTCGGGAATACGCTATGGACTGGCATGTGAACTGAGCCTGAAGATGAAAGAGATGAGTCTGAGCCACAGCGAACCCTTCCATTTTCTTGAGTTTCGCCACGGTCCCAAGAGCATGGTTGCCGACTCTGCCGTCATCATTGGCTTACGCTCCAGCCGCAACGGGCAAATGGAAGGAGCGGTACTGGAAGATATGCTCGATCTGGGCGGCAGGGTGGTGGATTTATCTTTTGCCAATGCGCCTCTCTCCCCGAAAACACCCACCCATCGCCTCACGCTACCTTCTTTGCTGGCGGAGGAAATTCGAAACATTCTCTACCTGCCCGTTGGTCAGCGCATTGCCTTCGAACGGGCACTTTCTAAAGGGTTGAATCCAGATCGTCCCACGCATCTGGATACCGTGGTCAAGTTGTAACATTTCGAGAAAGGAGTATGTAATTATGAAGCGCACCCTGTTTTCCCTGATTCTGGTCCTCATCCTTGCCCTGACCGCCTGCGCCCAGGCAGGCGGAAAACCGGCAGCCTCCGGAGGACCCGTGGAGATTCGATTCATGGCATGGGGAGACCCGGCAGAACTGGAAGTGTGGAAACAAATCGTGGCAGATTTCGAAAAGGAAAATGCCAATGTTAAGGTCAGTGTGGAAGTTTCGGACTGGGATTCGTACTGGACGAAACTGAAAACCCTGCTTGCCGCCAATACCCCGCCGGATATCTTTGCCATTGACGCCCCGCTCTATAAGGATTACCAGGCTCGCGGCGTCCTGCTCAACCTCAAACCCTACCTCGATGCCAACCCCGGCTTGCTGGATGGGCTGTATCCCGTCACCTTGAAAGCCTACGAAACCCCCGAAGGCTACTTCGGCTTGCCGCGTGACTTTCAGACCATCGTGGTCTTCTACAACAAGGATATGTTCGACGCCGCCGGCGTCCCATACCCACAACAGGGCTGGACATATGACGACCTGCGCGAAATTGCCAGGAAACTGACCAGAGACACCAATGGCGATGGCAAAGTGGATCAGTACGGCTTCTATGCCGACCTGTGGGACATGGAATTGATCTGGAGCGAAGGCATCTGGGCATATGGCGGTGATGTAATCAATGCGGACGCTACCAGGACCCTCATCGGCACGCCGGAAGCCCGCAAAGCCTGGAAACTCTTCCATGACATGATTTTCGTGGATGGTTCCTGGCCCGATGCCAATACGGCTGCGCAGTACGGCGGTGATCCCTTCCTGGCTGGCGTTGCCGCCATGACCACCATCGGTCACTGGGCAATTCCAGGATATGCGGAAGCGTCCTTCAAGTGGGATGTGGCGCCCATGCCTGCCGGACCTGCCGGACAAGCCACCAGCGTCAACAGCGCCGGATTTGTGGTTGCCAAAGCCACCAAATACCCGCAGGAAAGTTTCAACTTCATCAAGTTTGTGTTGAGCGAGAAGGGTCAGACCCGCCTGGCGGAACTGGGGTTTGCCTGCCCGGTGCTTAAATCGGTTGCCGAAAGCCCCGCCTTCCTCGAGCAGGAAGTTAAGGTGAACCATCAGGTCTTCCTGGATTCGCTGGCGTTCGCCCGCATGAAGCCATCCTTCAAGGGCTACGAGGAATGGTCCTCGGTGATCGGCGACGGGATGAGCGTGGTATGGACCGGCGAAGCCGACCTGGACGCCACGCTGGATGAAGTCGTCAAACAGGCTGACGAAGTGCTGGCGAAGAACAAGTAACCCTTTCCAGTTTCCCTGCCCCCCGCACTGGCGCACCTGAGCCTGCGGGGGGCAGGCTTGGAGCAACTTTTATGGAAGCCGGTCTCAAACCTCTGGGTCGGGAAAAATTCTGGCTGTGGGCAATGCTCACCCCCACACTGTTTGGGCTCTTTTTCAGCGCTTTTGGATCGCTGCTGGCAACGCTTGCGCTCTCCTTTACCCGTTGGGATTTGCTCACCCCACCGCAATGGGCTGGCTTTGCCAACTACGTAGCCCTGTTCAAGGATCCCAAGTACCTTACAGCGCTGATCAACACGGTGCGGTTTACCGCCATGTACGTTCCGGGAGTGGTGATCGTCTCCCTGCTGGTGGCAGTGCTGATGAACCGTGGACTGAAGGGCATTTCTTTTTTCCGCACGGCTTACTATTTGCCCGCGGTAACCTCGGCAGTCGCCACCGCACTGGTCTGGCAGATGATTTACGGCAAGGATACCGGTATACTCAACTATCTTCTAGAAAGCATGGGACTGCAACCGGTGTGCTGGTTATGCACCGATATGGCGCTGTACTCGGTCACCATCGTGAATATCTGGGGTGCCATCGGTGAGGGTATGATCATCTTTCTGGCGGGTCTGACGGCCATCCCCAAAGAGTACTATGAAGCCGCCGAAATGGATGGCGCAAAGGGCATTCAAAAATTCTTTCGCATTACCCTGCCGTTGATCACGCCAAGTATTTTCTTTCAGACCCTCATCTCGACCATCAACGCCTTTCAGGCGTACGACTATATTTATATGCTCACCCGCCGCGGTCAGGGCGATAGTTCTGTGCCGGTGGTGGTGTTTTCCATCTACCGCAATGCCTGGCATTTTTCCAATTACGGCGGCGCCAGCGCCCAAGCCATCGAACTGACCCTCATTGTGGCAGTCTTGATGGGACTGTATCTGTGGCTGGAAAAGCGTTTTGTGGTGTATGAGTAGGGAGGAGACCTTTATGGGAAAACGCGCACAAACCCGAATGATAGACGCCCTGACCTACCTCATTCTGCTCATCGGCGCGGTAGGTATGGTCACCCCCTTCCTGTGGATGGTCTCCACGTCCTTTAAACTGCCCGCCGATCAGTTCACGAAAACGTTTATTCCGCCCACCTTTACCCTCAAAAATTTTCAGGCGCTCTTTGCTTACCGCGACATCAGTTTCCCGCTGTTGTTCCTCAACAGCACAGTGATTGCTCTCCTTACCACCATCGGGCAACTGCTCACCTGCTCTATGGCGGCATTTTGCTTTGCCGTGGTGCGCTTTAAAGGCAGGGAAGTGCTTTTCACCCTGCTTTTGCTCACCCTGCTGATTCCGTTTCATGTCACCCTGATTCCCAACTTCATCATTTTCTCATGGCTGGGACTGGTAGGAACCAGCGTACCGCTGTGGTTGCCTGCTTTCTGGGGAGGTGCCTTCGGTACCTTCCTTTTACGGCAGTACTTCCTCACCATCCCACGGGATCTGGTGGATGCGGCGCGGGTAGATGGTGCCACCCTGCCGCAAATCTACTGGCAGGTGTACCTGCCGCTTGCCAAACCCGCCCTGGCGGCGCTGGCAATCTTTTCCTTTCAGGGGGCGTGGAACGATCTGTTAAGACCTCTGGTGTACATGCCCGCTGCTCCCAACACCACCCTGACCGTTGGGCTGGCGTTGTTCCAGACTCAGATGACCCGCGGCGGCAACTTTACCGTGCTGATGGCAGGCGCGCTGATCAGCATCCTGCCTCTGCTCATCGTCTTCTTCTTTGCACAGCGCTTCTTCATCGAGGGCATTGCCCTGACCGGCGTCAAACGCTAAATTCATTTTCATCACAGGAGAGGTTATGACCAAGATCACCTTTATTGGCGCAGGCAGTCTGGGATTTACCAGTGAACTGGTGCGCGACATCCTCACCTTCCCCCTGCTGGAAGATGCCCACATCGCCCTGATGGACATTCACCCCGAACGGCTGGAATGGGCAAAGCGACAGGTGGAAAAACTCATCGCCGCAGGCAACCGCCCTGCCACCGTCTCTGCCACCCTTGACCGCGCCGAAGCCCTGAAAGGCGCCGACGTGGTGCTGACAACCATCCTGGCAGGCAGTACCGAGGTCTGGCGGCACGATATTGAAATCCCCAAGAAATACGGCGTAGATATCAATGTGGGCGATACCCGCGGACCCAGCGGCATTTTCCGCTTCCTGCGCACCATCAACCCGATGATGGACATCGTCCGCGACATGGAAAAGTACTGCCCCAATGCCGTCTTGCTCAACTACACGAACCCCATGGCAATGCTGGTCTCTGCCATTCAAAAGCAGTCTTTCATTACCGTCACCGGCCTGTGCCATTCGGTGCAGGGCACTGCCATGATGCTGGCGCGCTGGATTGGCGCCCCTTACGAAGAAATTGATTACCTGTGCGCGGGCATCAACCATCAGGCGTGGTATCTGGAGTTTAAATGGAACGGACAGGACGCCTATCCGCTCATCCGTAAAGCCGTGACCGAACGCCCCGAAGTGTACAACGAAGAAATTGTGCGCAACGAGATGTTCCTGGCACTGGGCTATTACGTGACCGAATCCAGCGGACACAACTCAGAATACAACTGGTGGTTCCGCAAACGCCCCGACCTGATCGAGAAGTACTGCACGCACGGCACCGGCTGGAACCCGGGCGAGTATGCCTACATCCTCAAAGAATACCAGCGCAACGAAGCCACCTGGCAGGATCAGGTGCGCCAGCGTCTGGAAACCCCGCTCACCCCCGAAGATTTGAAACGCGGCGAGGAATATGCGGCGTACATAATTAACGCGCTGAAAGGCGGCGAGCCGTTCAAGTTCAACGGCAATGTGCGTAACACCCACCTCATCACCAACCTGCCCGAAGGCGCCTGTGTGGAAGTGCCGGTGTATGTGGATCGCGCCGGCTTCCATCCCATCCACGTGGGGGCGCTCCCGCCCGAATGTGCCCTGCTTACTCAACTCTCCAGCGGTATCGAAGAAATGGCAGTTCAGGCGTCCATCGCCGGGGATCCCACCATGGTGTACCGCGCTATCTGTCACGACCCGCTGACGGCATCGGTGCTTTCTCTGGCGGAAATCCGCGCAATGACCAATGAACTGTTTGCCGTACATAAGGACTACCTGCCGCAGTTCAAAGTTCATCGTGTGTAAGGGCATCTTCCACCCCGCCATATGGGGATTGAGCCTCTGCTTTCTTCTGGCTGGATGCGCGCTGGCTTTCCCCCATCCTGCCAGCCCTGACTTAACGGAGATACCAGACATGGCATCCTCTACCCGATCCGAAAACAGCGCTCCCTCTACCGACTGGTGGCATCCCACCGCAGGGTTGACCTGGCAGTGGCAAATCGGGAATAACGACATTGATACCACCATCGAAGCCGATGTGTATGACATTGACCTGTATGTGGATCAAGTCATCATTGACGAACTGCACGCCAGAGGGCGGAAGGTCATCTGTTACATCAGCGTGGGCTCGTGGGAAGACTGGAGACCCGACAGAGACCGCTTTCCTCCAGAAGTACTGGGGAAGGATTACGAGGGCTGGCAGGGTGAAAAATGGCTGGACATTCGCCAGATGGACAAACTGGCGCCGATTTTGCGCGCCCGACTGGATCTGTGCAAAGCCAAAGGATTCGATGCGGTCGAACCCGATAACATGGAAATATACACCAACGACACCGGTTTCCCGCTGACTTACGCCGATCAGTTAAAGTTTGCCCTGTGGCTTGCCGAAGAAGCCCATAAACGCGGGCTTGCCATTGGACAGAAGAACGCCGCCGACATGGTAGGGGATCTGGTGAACGCCTTTGATTTTGCCATCACCGAGGATTACTTTTACTACGGCATTGCCGAAACCATGCTCCCCTATATTCAGGCGGGAAAACCGGTATTTGCAGCCGAGTACACCGACCTGCCCGGCGATTTTGATTCTTTCTGCCGCCAGTCCAGACAACTGGGCTTCAGCACCATTCTGAAGCACCGGGAACTGGATGCCTGGGTAAAGTTCTGTCCTTAGTCCTGCACGTCATGGAAAGGATTTTTATGAAAGCATTGAGTATTGCCAAATTCCGTTCTTTCCAAACCTGTGCCTCTGCACGCGGCACGTTTACCTTTCTGGCACTGGATCACCGCCAGAATCTGCGCCGCGCCAACCCACGCTTTCAGGATGACGGCGAACTGAGCCGTTTCAAACTGGATGTGACCACCGAACTGGCACCCTATGCCACCGGCGTGCTGCTCGACCCGGAAGTCTCAGCGGCGCAGGCAATAGCCAGCGGCGCCCTGCCTGGAAATCGCGGTCTGGTGGTGGCACTGGAAGCCACCGGCTACACCGGCGATCCCCATGCGCGCCGTTCTCAAATTCTGCCCGGCTGGAGCGTGGAAAAAGCCAAACGCATGGGCGCCAGCATGGTAAAACTGCTGGTGTACTACCATCCGGATGCGCCCACGTCCGGGGAAATTGAGGACTTTGTTGCGCAGGTTGCCGCCG
>OGCI01001112.1_pt1 | contig 24536 bp, 21 predicted proteins | sample 1570021 | NCBI WGS metagenome assembly OGCI01 (sample SAMN06264664, study PRJEB24512) | hot springs metagenome | isolation source: Hot spring water | place: South Africa: Tshipise | collected 2015-06-21 | reverse complement strand
CACGTCCACTTCGTCTTCGACCTGAACGAGCTCCCGGGCCCTGGCCACCAGCATCTCGAGGGTCAGCCCTCGCAGGCATCCGGCATGAGGCCCCGGAAGGGCTCCTCGAGGTCCACCTGGCGGTAATAATACCTCTCCTCGCGGTCCAGCCTGTTCGCCAGTTCCGCCGCAGCGTCGCGGAACTTCTGGTACTCAACCAGGCGCCAGAGAAGCTCCTCGCGCAGCTCCTGGGGGGCCAGCTCCTCCGCCTCTTTTTCCGGCGCCGGGAGCAGTGAATCCGATTTCAGCTTCAGAAGGGTCGCCGCTATGAGGAGGAATTCCGTGGCCACCTCCAGATCCAGCTCGCGCATGGTCTCTATATAGGCCAGGTATTCGTCAGTGATATCGGCGATGGAGACCTCGTAGATGTCGATCTCCTTACGGCCGATGAGATGGAGCAGGAGATCGAAGGGGCCCTCGAAGACCTCCAGCTTCACCAGGTAGGGCAAGGCGGCCTCCTCAATCGATCCCCATGCGCCTGCGCACCTCCGCCAGCACCTCGCCGGCCACCGGTTTGACCTTGCGCAAGCCGTCTTCCAGCACCTTCCAGGCTATGCCCGGCGTCTTCTCCAGCTCTTTCCTCCTCGCGCGAAAATCTCGCAACGAGTCGGCCACCCGCTCCGCGAGCACCCGCTTGCACTCCACGCAGCCCCACCCCGCCGTGCGGCATTTCTCCCCTATCTCCTCCAGGCGATCGACGGTGTAGATCTTGTGCAGCTCGTAAACGCTGCATTTCTCCGGGTCCCCGGGGTCGCGGCGCGTCCTGCGCGCCGGGTCGGTGACCATGATCCCTACCTTCTTGTGGATGTCCTCCGGCGTGTCGCCGAGGGAAATATGGTTGCCGTAGCTCTTGCTCATCTTGCGCCCGTCCGTTCCCGGGATGCGCGGAGAAGGCGAGAGGAGGGACTGGGGCTCCGCGAAAGTCTCCCCGTAAAGGTAGTTGAAACGCCGCACGATCTCCCGCGTGAGCTCGAGGTGGGGGAGCTGGTCCTCCCCTACCGGCACCCCGTCGGCGCGCACGATGAGGATGTCCGCCGCCTGCAGGACCGGGTATCCCAGGAAACCGTGCGTGGCGATCTCCCTCCCCTTCAGCTGCTCCTGCTGTTCCTTAAAGGAGGGGACCCTCTCCAGCCAGCCCAGCGGGGTGACCATGGAGAGGTAGAGCTGGAACTCCGCCACCTCCGGGAGGTCGGACTGGCGGTAGATGGCAGCCTTGTCCGCGTCCAGCCCCGCCGCCAGCCAGTCCACCACCATGTCCTCGGTGTAAGCGCGCAGGCGGGAGGGGTCCTGGTAATCCGTGGTCAGGGCATGCCAGTCCGCAATGAAGAAGAAACACGTCGCCTGTTCCTGCAGCTCTATCATCCGCTTGAGGTTCCCGTGCAGGTGTCCGAGATGAAGCTTTCCCGTGGGACGGTACCCGGTAAGAATCCTTTGCGCCAATTCGCCTCCTTCCTCCGGCCTCTCCCGCTCGCGGGCCGTGCCTGGCCCCGCGCCGCCGCCGTTCCTCGCCGTATGGCTATCCCACCATTGTAATCAATATTCTATAAACATGCCGCCTAACCCTGGACGCGCCGGCGCCCGTCCACCCTGCTCGGCACCGCGGCCACAGGGAAGAAAGGGACGGTGCTCAAAGCGCGTCATCCGCCTGCCGCAGCCTTCTTGCCCTCTCGTCGCGCGGCTCGCGCTGGTGCTCCTCCACCATGCGCACCAGCTCCTGGTCGCCACCCGCCCGCCTCAGGAGCTCGGCGGCTATTTCCCCGTGGTGCATCTGCACGAAGAACCCGCGCCGCCATCCCGGGGGAAGGCTGCGCACCCTCTCGAGGATGCCCTCCCCATGCGCCCCCTCCTCCACCGCCGCGCATAGACGCCTCAGCCGGCCCGGGAAGAACATCTCCAGGAAGGTATACAGCCAGCGCGTGATGATGTCGAGCTCTCCACGGAGCTTCCCCGTGTCGTGGAGCAGGGCCGCGCGCCGCAGGAGAGGATCATCGCTCAGCCTGCGCGCCATGGCCAGGGAATGGGCGAGGTCGTAGCGGTTCAGCGAGAGGAAGAGCTCCCCCTCCTCACCGCTAAGGTCCTCCCCGACTCGCCGCGCCTCCCTGCGCAGCCGCGGATGGAGGGAGAGCAGGCTCACCTTCAGCTTGCCGGGGAGATTGCGCCACGTGTTCATGCCCCGCCCACCTCAGAAGATCGCTTCGAGGCCGTAAATCCGCAGGATCAGGTTGGCGAGCCCTCCCACCAGGCCGCTGAGGATGAAACCGAAGAACATCACCAACACGATGATGATGATGAAACCGTAAGGTTCCAGGGACTGGTAAGCCCGCTTGGCCTCGCCTCTCAGGTAATACCCAAGCATGCGCGAGCCGTCGAGCGGCGGGATGGGAATGAGGTTGAAGACGCAGAGGACCACGTTGATGTAGGCGATGAAAAGGCATGTCAACACCACGCGGTCGAGGACGGCTCCCCCCTCGAAAATGACCAGCAGGCGCAGCAGGCCGAAGAAGACCACCGCCAGCGAGAGGTTGGAAAGCGGGCCCGCCAGCGAAACCCAGATTATTCCGCGCGGCTTGCGGAAGAGGAAGGGGTTGATGGGCACTGGCTTGGCGTACCCGATGACGAAGGTTCCGTACCCCATGATGCTGAGAAGGAAGAGCATGCCGGGCAGGATAAGGGTTCCGAAGGGATCTATATGCGCCAGGGGGTCCAGGGTCAGGCGCCCGGCGCGCTTGGCCGTGGTGTCTCCCATGCGGTAGGCCACGTAGCCGTGCATGTACTCATGTATTATGACGCCCACGATGAGGCCCACCAGCATGTAGACCGCTGTCTCGAGCCTTGAGGGGTTCATCCCGCCTTCCTTTCCCTGGCTGAGCGGACAAGGGCGCGCGCCAGGGCAAGCTCCCCCTCCCGCCCCTTGACCTTGCCGTCCAGGAGGTCCGCCCTGACCTTTGCCAGGATCTGGGAGTAAAGGCGTGAGGGCGGCAAGCCCATTTCCGCGAGGTCCCTGCCGCTGATGCTCAAGGCCATCTTCTTCCACTTCTTGCTATACATCTGAACTCTCCTTCTCGCGTCCGGCCCCCCCGTAACGTGGAGATAAACCAGGGCCTCCTCGCCCAGCGGCTCGAGCAACGCCACTACCCTGCTGGGTGGCATGTCTTCCTCGTATATGCTCTGTATGATGCCCGGGACGCTCTCCAGGCATTGGCGGACAGCCTCCGCGTCCTCGCGGCGCAGGCGCATCTGGTTGCACCATTTTTCCGCCTCCCGGGGAGGCAGGTCTGCCAGCATGGCCGCCATGCACAGGATCCATCCCTTCCCCTCTTTACCCATTAATTTCCAGGCAGCATCGAGGTGGCGTTCCAGGAGGCGGAACCTGGCTTGCATGGCAGGGTTGACGGCAAGGTCCTGGTGCAGGGTGCGCAGCGCCCCCAGGTCCTCCAGCCTCTCGAGGGCCTTGAGGGGTAGCGGCAACGGCTCCGAAAAGATGTCCACCAGCTCGTCCCTGACCCGCGCGTTGGTCAGCCTTCCCACGATTTCCATATCAACAGCCCTTCTTGCCAGGATCTCCGTCTGGCTCTCAAGGCGAAATCCATAGCGCTGCTCGAAGCGCACGCCGCGGAAGATGCGGGTGGGGTCCTCCACGAAGCTCAGGTTATGCAGCACCCGTATCTGCCTCTTTTCCAGGTCACGCAACCCCCCGAAGTAATCCAGCAGCTCCCCGAAGCGCTCGCCGCTGAGGGCCACGGCCATGGCGTTGATGGTGAAATCGCGGCGGTAGAGATCCTGGCGTATGGAGGAGATCTCCACCGTGGGCAAGGCTGCCGGGTGTTCGTAGAACTCGGTGCGTGCCGTGGCCACGTCTATCCTCCTTCCGCTGGGGAGTATGACCACGGCGGTTCCGAACTTGCGGTGGCTGCGCACCCGGGCCTTGAATTCGCGCGCCACCCTGCGGGCGAACTCGATACCTTCCCCCTCCACCACGATATCCAGGTCCAGGTTTGCAACGCCCAGCAGGAGGTCGCGCACCACCCCTCCCACCAGGAAGGCGTCGTAATGCCCCTCCTCGGCGACCCTGGAAATGGTGCGCAGTATCCCCTGCACCTCGCCCGGGAGCTGCCGCTGCATGAGCTCTATGATCTCCGAGCGGGCATAAGCGGCGCTCCTCGGCGCCGGGGCAAAGCCGCGCAGGTAATCGGCTCCGTGCATGGCGCGGACGAGGTCCGTGCGCGTGACGATGCCCACCACCTTTCCCTCGCGGACCACCGGTACCCGCCCGATGGCGTTCTCGGTCATCAGGGTCTGTATCTCCTGCAGGGAGGCTTCTTCCTCCACGGCGATGAGCACCCGTGTCATGAAACCCTTCACCGGGGCGTGCCCCAGGCCGTGATGCCCCGCCTTGTCCAGGTCCTTGCGGGATATCATGCCCACCAGCTCGCCCCGCCTGTCTATGACCGGGAAGGCGGTATGCCCGGTGAGCTCCATGCGCCGAGAAGCCTCGATGATGGGGGTGTCCTCCTGCACCGTCTTCACCGGGCCGCTCATGATCTCCCTGGCGGTGACCAGCGGGCGCGCCTTCGCTTCCAGCAGGGCGAGCAGCTCCTTCTCCGCCCTGTCCAGCCTGTACCCCTTCATGACCGCCGAACCCGCCTTGGCATGTCCCCCGCCTCCCAGGCCGGAGAGCACCTCGTCCACGTCAACCTGGTGAAGCCTGGAAAGTCCCACCACCACCACTCTCTTCTGCATCTCGGCCAGGGTGAAGAGCACGTCCAGGTTCTCCAGTTCCGCCAGCTTGCCCGCCACCATGGACGCCCCTTCCACGTAGCCATCCACCCGCGCCCTAGCCACCGCCACCCAGACTCCCTTGATGCGGTAATGTCTCAGGTTGGAGATGAATTTCTTCATCAGCTCGTGCTGGGCGGGAGAAAGCCGCTTGCCCAGGAAGTGCATGATCACGGAGAGGTTGGCCCCTTCGCGCATCAGGTAGGCCAGAGCCTCCGCGTCCTCCGGCGTGGTCCCGGCGAAGGTGAGCGAACCGGTATCCTCGTGGATGCCCAGCGCGAAAAGGGTCGCTTCGAAGGGGGTGACGGCGATGTTCTTGCGCCGCAGTATCTTCAGGAGCACGGTGACGGTGGCTCCCTGCAGCTCGCTGTAGTCCTTCACGCCGCCCATGTCGTGGGGGGAAGGCGGGTGGTGATCGTAGACGAAAACCTCCACCCCCTCCCTCCCGGGAAGAACCTTGAACTCCCCCAGCCTGTCGGCGATGCGGTTATCCACCACTATGAGGCGGCTGATCGCCTCGCGGTCGAGGGACTTGGGGTCCATGAACTCCAGTACGTCCCCGTGCAGGGCGATGAACTCCCGCACGTTGCGATTCACCGAGCCCGCGAAGACCATCACCGCCTCCGGGTAGAGTTTCTTCGCCGCCACCATGGAGGCCAGCGCGTCGAAATCGATGTTCACGTGACCCAGGATAACGTCCAATGACCTTTCCTTTCCCTTGCGCCTTTCCCCGGCGCTTTCCCGACCCTTCCGGCGCCTTTCGGACGCCGTTCCCGGGCTGGTCGTTCCCCTACAACCAGGATATACCCTGTCTTCCCCTTGCTGAAAGTTCCCTCGCGGAGCAAGGCTTCCCGCGTCTTCCGCCCGCTCCCGGGGCGCGGAAGCCCCCTAACCATGCCTTCATGCGCAGACCTCGGCGGCGAAACTCGTGCCGTCCAGGCTCGCGCCTTCCAGGGCCAGGAAATCGGCGATGCTCCTGCCGCAATCGGCGAAGGAGGACCTGGTCCCCAGGTTTACGGCACCCCTTACCATCCTGCCGGCAAGGAGGAGTATGCCATACTCCCGGGTATGGTCGCTGCCCCGAAAGGTGGGGTCACATCCATGATCGGAGACGATGACGAGGACGTCGTCCTCGCCCATGGCCTCCATCAGCAGGGGCAGGAAGCCGTCCACCTCGCGCAGCGCCCGGGCGAAGCCGCCTGCGTCGCGCCGGTGGCCGTAGAGCATATCGAAGTCCACCAGGTTGGCCATGAGTATGCCCTGCCCTCCCGCCCGTACCTCGTCCAGCAAGCGTGACATGGTCTCCGCGTTACCTTCCGTGTGGGGGCTGGAGATAAAACCGCGGCCCGCGTACAGGTCACCCACCTTCCCTACCCCCTTCACGGGCAACCCCGCGGCGCTGCAGATGTCAAGCACGGTGGGCCGTGGGGGCGGCAGGGAAAGGTCCAGCCTTTCTGCGCCGACCCTGCGGAAGGAACCCGGGCTGCCCACGAAGGGGCGCGCGATGACGCGGCTCACGGCATGTTCTCCCCGCAGCATCTCCCGGGCTTTCCGGCACATCGCGTAGAGCTCCTCGAGGGGTATCACCTCCTTATGGGCTGCGAGCTGGAAGACGCTGTCGGCTGAGGTGTAGAGGATGGGTTTCCCGCTGCGCAGGTGTTCCTCCCCCAGCTCCTCGATGATCTCCGTGCCCGAAGCGGGCTTGTTGCCGAGCACCTTCCTCCCGATGAGCTCCTCGAACCGCGCCACCAGATCCGGTGGAAAACCCCCGGGGTAGAGGGGGAAGGGCCTCTCGAGGATGATCCCCGCAAGCTCCCAATGACCGGTGGTGGAGTCCTTTCCCGGGGACGCTTCGCTCATCTTTCCGTAGGCGCCCACCGTATCCCCGCGTCCCCGCACGCCCCTCATGGCCGAGAGGTTCCCCAGGCCAAGGGCCTCGAGCCGGGGCAGCTCGAGCCCACCCGCCGCCTCCGCGACACGCGCCAGGGTGGAGGCTCCCTCGTCGCCGTAGGAGGCCGCGTCGGGCAGCGCTCCCGCCCCCACCCCGTCCAGCACCAGCCACACCACACGGCGTGCGAAAGCTCCCACTCCTAACACCGCCTTCCGGCAAGACGTCCGCGCCCCGCCGCAAGTGAAAGGACGTCACGCGAGGCCAACCGCAAACGGGAGCGCTTCCCTGCACAGAGGAGAAACGGCCTCGCGGCGCGGCGCATGGTCCCAGCTACTCAAACATCGCTTTCCATCTCTATGCCCAGGTCGACGAGGGCGCAGAACAGAGCTCGTATGTGTCCCCCGGCTTCATCCGCCGCCAGATATCCCTCCCCCTCCCGGCGGGCCAGGGTCAGGCGGTCCACGGCACGGCGCAAACCCTCCGGGTCGCTCAGCCGGTCGTAGAGCAGGTCCACCATTTCAAGGGTCTCCCCGCCGCCCAACCCGGCCAGCTGCAAGAGCTCCTGGAAGACCTGCAGGGCTTCGAAGGCGGCGGAGACCTCGTCCTCGTCCTCGAGCTGCCGCACCGTATCCCACAGGATACGGAAGCGGAGGGGCACCTCGGGATTGCGGGCGTTCAAGAGGTGCAGGTCCAGAAGATCGAGGGCGAAACGGGTAGCGGCGCTGGCGAAGCGGTCCGCCAGTTCCACCTGTTCGTCGAGGTCCTCGAAGCCCGCTTCCTCGCTCTCCTGCAAGGATGCCTGTATGCGGCGCAACTCCTCGAGGTCGCTTTCCAGGCTGGGAATGAGGCGGAGGGGCTCCTCACCCCACGCATTGACGCCCCAGCTGGCCAGGAGACGCCGCGCATCGTTGATGATCTCGAGGCCGATCACCATGTCCAGGTCGTCGCGGGAAGCCGCCAGCCTCGCCACGTCCTCGCGGGGATGGAGCACCCTCCTGATCTCCCGCCTGCGTATGAGAAAGGGGCTGAACGGCCTCTCCAGCGCATTTTCGCCCCCTCCCGCCGCCTCTCCCAGTATCTTGACCGCTTTGCGCAGGGACTGCACGCTTCTGCCCAGGGCGGCACCCACTTCCCCGGCGGAGACCAGCCCGTTCACCTCATGCCAATCGCTCTCCCATGAGGCCTTCCCTTCCTTCTCCGCATCCTGCAGGCAACCCCTCACCATCGTCCTGATAGGCTCGGGAACCGCGGGTTCCCTCAGGAGTTCGTCGAGCCACCCTTCCCCAAAAAAGACCTCTTCCATGCCCCCTTCCTTTCCTCTCCGCAAAAAGGACTATAATATCATTCTCCCCCCGCGCGCTTTTCGCCTCCCCGCCCGCGGGGAGCCGTTCCCGTAATCCCCGGGACAACCGAGCAAGGGCGCACGCGTCCCTCCGGGCGGGGGGTGATGCGCCCCTAAAACGGTCCCCCCGGGCTACCGGACTCCCTATAAGCATACCGCGCTTCGCGGGAAGGCGGCTTCGCGGCCATACCCTGGCGTTAAAAGGACCGCCCCCTCGGGGCGGTCCTTCACCCGTCTGCCTCAGCGTGTCAGGCGGTTATGCCCTCCTGCGCCTGCAGGGAAGGTTCCTGGTAATGCTCCATCCATGCCTCATCGGCCAGTCTCCCGTACTCCTCGCCGTAACGGTCGAGGTCCGGCGCCAACTCGGTGATTATCCCCTCCGCCTTGGGATGGGTGGCCATCGCGCCGCTCATGGCCACGCACTCCCGCAACACGTAGGGGTGGTCGATGATCATGCAGGGACGCAACAGGTTGGGATGGTAGGGCCTACGGCTGCGGATGTCGCGGAAGAACTGCGAGTTCAAGGCCTCCTCCAGTGATTTCTCCTTGATGTTGTCCACCGCGAAATGGGCGAAGACGCAGGGCTCCACATCCCCGTTCTGGTTGATGTGGAGGTAATTGTGGCCCCCGGCCATGCACCCCCCTACCAGGGGACCGTCGCACCAGAAATCGGATATGAGGGCTCTCCTCTCCCGCCGTATGCGGTTGATGCGTTCCCAGCGCTGCATGCGCTGCTCGGGAGTGGTCATGAGATCCAGGGAAGGCCGGGTGCCGATGGGCATGTACTGGAAATACCACCCGATGAAGCACCCCTTCTCCTCCATGTAGAAGTCCACGAAATCCTCGGTAGTGAGGATGTCCGAGTTGAAACGGGTTACGGTGGCCGAGAAGCCGAAGAGGGCTCGCGCCTCGCGCAGGTTGTCCATGGCCTGCAGCACCTTGGCGTAGACGCCCTCTCCCCGGCGCTCGTCGGTCTCCCTCTCGTACCCCTCCACGGAGATGCAGGGGATGACGTTGCCTAGCTCTGCTATCTCGCCCGCCAGCTTGCCGTCTATGAGAGTCCCGTTGGTGTATACCTGGAAGGTCACGTCGTGATGCTCCCTGAAGATGTCCAGCAGCGGCCCGTAGAAGAAGGGCTCTCCACCGGAGATGACGATGAAATAGATCCCCATCTCCTTGGCCTCACGGAGAACGCGGTCGAGCACCTCCTCCGGAAGATCGTCCTTCTTCGAATACATGCCGGCGTAGCAGCCAACGCACCTCAGGTTGCAGCGCATGGTGGGGCTGATTACCAGCAGCAGGGGCGGGCTGAAGCCGCTGCGGCGCTCGAAATCCTCCCGCGCCCGCGCCTTGTAGAAGAGGGCGTCGGTCAGGAAGTTGATGGCTCCTCGACGCACGTTCTTGTGCAGTTCGGGAAGGCGCCTCTTGACCTGGAGGATGAGGTTCTTGACGAACTCCTGTCCGTCAGGCCAGCGGATATCCTTGACGAACTTCTCGGCGAACGTGAGCAGTTTGTCGTCGGGCACGTTGGGTAAGACGAAGATTAAGCCATTGATGGTCTTTTTGATCATGAAGTCCCTTATTCCGGATACGTCAGCCATTGTTTCACCTCCTTCCCAGTCGTAGAACCCCGACGATTCCCGTTGTGTATCACCTCCTCCCCTCGCTGTCATGCGCGTTACCGTTCAGCCGCCCTGAGGATATTTCCATATATTATAAATTATAACCAAATCCTCTTGCGGCAAACCGACAACGTATTGTGAAACCTCCTGGCGGCCGGCATCCCTCCTCAGCCGCCCTCGCATCTCCGGCAAGGCCTCCCTCCTCGCAAGGCACCTTTCCTCCAGCCTGACCCCCACGCGCACTTGCTCCTTTTTCCCGGGATCGGCGCACCGTTTCGGGCCCTACCGCCTGCGCGCGCCGCGGATCCCTCAGGCATGGGGATGCGCCTTCATGTAGACTTCCCTCAGCTTCGAACGGCTGACATGGGTGTATATCTGCGTGGTGCTGACGCTGACGTGTCCGAGGAGTTCCTGGATATGGCGGAGGTCCGCCCCGTTTTCCAGGAGGTGCGTGGCGAAGCTGTGGCGCAGGGTATGCGGGGTCATCTTTTCCTCCAGCCCCACGCGGCGTGCATATTTCCTCACCACCCCCCAGGCCCCCTGGCGGGTGATTCTCTCCCCGCGCAGGTTAAGGAAGAGGCCCCGCTGCGCGGGCGCGCGCGCCAGCCTTGGCCTCCCGTGGGCCAGGTATGCCTCGATGGCGGAGGCGGCGGCGTTGCCCACCGGCACTACCCTCTCGCGCGCCCCCTTCCCCATGACCCTCATCTCCCGCTCCTCAAGGTCCAGGTCCTCCACGTTCAGGGAGACCAGCTCGGAGATGCGTACCCCCGTGCCGTAAAGGGTCTCAAGGATGGCGCGGTCCCGCAGCCCCTGCGCATCCCCCGGCATGGGCTGTTCGAGAAGCCTCTTCGCCTCCTCCTGGCTCAGCACCCTGGGAAGGGGCTTCATGTGCCGCGGGTAGGGCAGATCTCCCAGCTGTAGGGAATCCTCCCCTCCCTCCTCCAGCAGGAAGCGCTGAAAGGTGCGCAGCGAGGCGACGATGCGGGCCAGGGAGCGGGGAGAAAGCCCCTCCCGCCGCGCTGCCTCGAGAAACTCCGTGATCTCTCCCCTCTCCACCATGCGCGGAGATGCGCGCCCCCGCTGCCGGGCGAAATCGGCGAAGCGTCGCAGGTCCCTCGCATAGGCCTCCACCGTGCGTTCGGAAAGCCCCCGCTCCGCCCTGAGATAAACGGCGAATTCCCTCAGGAAACCCTGCCAGGCATCGGTCTCGCCTCGCATCGACGGTCACCCGCCTAATCGTAAAACAGTTGCTCGCTGGGGAAATCTATGGGCAGGATATACTCCAGTGGCTCGTATTCCATCTCGTGGGCCTCCGCGACCGGGCGCGACGTGATCTTGCCCTCGATGGTGTTCACCCCCTTGGCCAGGCTGGAATTGCGCCTCACCGCCTCCTGCAAGCCCAGCTCCGCGATGGCCAGCGCGTAGGGGAGGGTCACGTTGGCCAGGGCGAAGGTGGAGGTACGCGGCACGGCTCCGGGCATATTCCCCACGCAGTAATGGACCACGTCGTGCAGCATATAGACGGGATCCGAGTGGGTGGTGGGGCGGGAGGTTTGCACGCAGCCTCCCTGGTCGATGGAAATATCTACCACGACGGAACCGGGGCGCATCTGGCTCACCACCTCCTCGTCCACCAGCACCGGGCACCTGGCCCCCGGCACCAGGACGGCCCCGATCACCACGTCCGCCTGGCGGACCATCTCCCGCACGTTCATCTTGTTGGAGATGAGGGTGGTGATGCGGCCGTGCAGGATGTGCTCCAGGTAGCGCAGCTTGACCACGCTCTTGTCTATCACGATGACGTGGGCATCCATGCCGGTGGCGAGGATGGCGGAGTGGGAGCCGACGATGCCCGCCCCCAGTATGACCACGTTGGCCGGGGGCACCCCGGTCGCTCCCCCGAGGAGCATGCCCCTGCCGCCGTTCATCTTCTCCAGGTAATGCGCCCCCACCTGTGGACCCATGCGACCCGCCACCTCGCTCATGGGCGCGAGGAGGGGAAGGGAGCCGTCCTGGCGCTGCACCGTCTCGTAGGCGATGGCTATCACCTTGCGCCTGAGGAGCTCCTCCGTGAGTTCACGGTGCGCCGCGAGGTGAAGGAAGGTAAACAATATCTGGCCCTCGCGCAGGAGTGGGTATTCGCAATCCTGCGGTTCCTTGACCTTGAGGATGAGCTCGGCCCCCTCGTAGACATCCTCCCCGGAGGGGACTATCTCGGCCCCCGCGGATGCGAAATCGCCGTCGGAGATGCTCGAACCTTCGCCTGCCCCTCTTTCCACCAGCACGCGATGACCTTCCGCCGCCAGCTCGTGGGCGCCCTGAGGCGTGAGAGCCACGCGGTTTTCCTTGTCCACTATCTCCCGGGGTACGCCAACGATCATCCTGACCACGCCCTTCCCTTTCGCGTTCCCGCAGAACGGTCCCGCCCGCGGCCCCGCTGCCGTCGCCCCCTGAGCACCCGCATTCGCGGCCACCGCGGGCCTCCCCGCGTCACTCTGCCGGCCCTCCCCCTTTCCCGTATTCGCCGCGCCTGTAAAGCGCCGCCAGGGCAAGGCCGGCAACCGTCTTGGAGTCCCTTATCCCACCCTCCGCCACCAGGGCGAGCGCCCGTTCCAGCGGCATGCGCAAGATCTCCAGGAACTCGTCCTCCTCCGGCTCCGCGTCCCCCTCTACGAGGCCTTCCGCAAGGTAAAGATGCAGCTCTTCGTCGGAAAAGCCAGGAGAGGTGTAGAAGGAAGCCAGCTTTACCCACCTGGAGGCCTTGCAGCCTATCTCCTCCTTCAGCTCCCTCACGGCGCAGTGCAGGGGGTCCTCTCCCTCCGCCAGCTTCCCCGCCGGTATCTCCAGCAGGTCCTCGCCGGGCGCGTGCCTGTACTGGCGCACCAGGATCACCTTCCCCTCGTGATCGATGGGCACCATGCCCACCGCTCCCCAGTGCAGGACGACCTCGCGTTCCGCCTCCCTCCCGTCGGGGAGCCTCACCTGATCGAGGTAGAGGCGCACGACCTTGCCCTCGAATATGGTCTCCCTTTTCAGCAGCTCGTGTCCGCCGGGGTTCATGTCGCCCCCCGCAGCCTTCCCGCTGCCTCCGCGATCTCCTGGCAGAGGCGGGCCAGCTTGTGCAGGTCCTGCACCTCCAGGTATTCCTGGGTGGTATGTGGTTTGCGGGCTCCCATGCTTAAGACCACCGCCTTGATCCCCATGGCATTGAGGAAGTTGGCGTCGCTGCCGCCCCCGGAGGCGCGAATCCCCATGCGCAGGCCCATGGCCTTCCCCGCCTCAACGGCAAGTTGGACCATGGGGTCGAGCGGATCTATACGAAAGCCTTCATAGGCGCGTTCCACCTTGACCTCTACACCCACCCCCACAGCGGCCTCCGCCTCCAGCGCCGCCCGTATCATCGCCTTTCTCTGCTCCTCCAGCTTCCCCGCGTCGAGCGATCTCGCCTCGCCCTGCACGACCGCGCGCTCGGGGACGATGTTCACCGCTCTTCCACCCTGGATGATCCCCACGTTGGCCGTGGTCTCGGAATCTATGCGCCCCACGCGCATCAGGCTCACCGCCCAGCATGCCCCGTAAATGGCGTTTATCCCCTTCTCCGGTTCCACCCCGGCATGGGCCGCCCTGCCGGTGAAGACGAACTCCAGGTTGTCCTGGGTGGGGGACGCGTTGACGACCTCCCCTACCTCTCCGGAACCGTCAAGGACGAAGGCGTGCCGCGCCTCCAGGCGCTCTTGCTCCAGGTTGCGCACCCCCTGCAGCTGTTTCTCCTCCGCGACGGTAAAGAGGAACTCCAGGGGACCGTGGCGGAAAGCCCCCTCCCCGGCCAGGCGCAGCAACTCCAGCATGACCGCGACCCCGGCTTTACAATCGGCTCCCAGGATGGTGCTGCCGTCGGAGATGACCCTGCCGCCGGCAACCCTGGGCTTGATGCCGCGCCCGGGGCTGACCGTGTCAAGGTGGGAGCAGAAGAGCACGGGGGGCGCCTGCAGGCCATTCGCCGGCAGTCTCACGTAAACGTTCCCCGCCTCGCCGCCGATGGCCCTGCCCGCGTCGTCCACGTAGGGCCGCAGCCCCGTTCTCTCGACCTCCCCGCATACGTAGGCGACCACCTCGCCCTCGCTGTAGGTCTCGCTGTCTATCTGCACCAGGCGCAGGAAATCTTCCAGGATCCTGTCCGCCATCCTTCTCTTCCCTCCTCGCGCTTATCCTCATCTTCGGGTTGCCTGCCGCGTCCCTGCCCCTTCTTCCGCCGGGTCTCGCGACTTGCAGGGTTCCCACCCGCGCCAGACAGCCCTTTCCTCATGCGCCTTCCGGCTGGCGCGTATGCCCTGGAAGCAATGGGGTATGCGCTCCGGCAGACCGCGTCAACGCCCGGCGTTTTCCTGCCTCACCCGACCACGCGCAACCCCGTGGTCTCGGACTTCCCCATGCGCCGCCGCAGGGCGGCGCCCACGAAATCACGGAAAAGCGGGTGGGGACGGTTAGGCCGCGACTTGAACTCGGGGTGAAACTGGCAGGCCAGGAACCAGGGGTGATCCCTTCTCTCGATTATCTCCACCAGCCTTCCATCCGGGGAAAGCCCCGAAAAGACCAACCCGGCCTCCTGCAGCGCGGTGCGGTAATGGTTATTCACCTCGTAGCGGTGTCTGTGCCGCTCGTAAATGACCTCCTCCCCGTAACAGCCGTGGGCCAGGGAACCCTCGAGCAACTTGCACGGATAGAGGCCGAGGCGCATGGTGCCTCCCATCTCGTCAACTTCCCTCTGGCTCGGGAGCAGGTCGATGACGGGGTCCATGGTGGCCGGGTCGAACTCCGAGCTGTTGGCTCCCTCCAGCCCGCACAGGTTGCGCGCGGCCTCTATCACCGCGCACTGCAGCCCCAGGCATATCCCCAGGAAGGGGACGTTGTTCTCCCGCGCGAAACGTATGGCCTCCACCTTGCCATCCACGCCACGCACCCCGAAGCCTCCGGGGACCAGTATCCCGTCCAGCCCCGCGAGAACGGATGCCGCGTTCTGCGGCGTTATGTCGTCTGATGCCACCCAGACTATGTCCACCGTCGCGAAGTGTGCGAATCCCCCGTGCCTCAGGCTCTCGATGATGGAGAGGTAGGCGTCCGGGAGGTCGACGTATTTCCCCACCACGCCTATGACCACTTCCTCGCGGGCCGACTTTATCCTTTTCACCATCTCTTCCCACTCGGATAGGTCCTCCGCATGTCCCTCCAGCCCCAGGTGCCTCGCCACATAATCGCCCAGGCCCTCCGCATGCAGCAGCAACGGCACCTCGTATATGCATTCAGCCGTGGGCGCGGAGATGACCCCGGCGATGTCGATGTCGCAGAGGAGAGATATCTTGTCCTTCAGGTCCATGCCGATGGGTTCCTTGGACCGGCACACGATGACGTCCGGCTGTATGCCGATGGACCTCAGCTCCTTCACGCTGTGCTGGGTGGGCTTGGTCTTCATCTCCCGCGTGGTCTCGAGATAGGGAACCAGGCTTACGTGCACGTACATCACGTTCTCGGGGCCCACGTCCTTCTTGAACTGCCGGATGGCCTCGAGGAAGGGGAGGCTCTCGATGTCGCCCACCGTGCCCCCGATCTCCGTGATCACCACGTCAACCTCGCTGGCACGGGTCAAGCGCAGTACGCGCTCCTTTATCTCGTTGGTGATATGGGGGATGACCTGCACCGTCCCCCCCAGGAACTCCCCCTTGCGCTCGCGGGCGATGATGGACCAGTAAACGCTGCCGGTGGTCACGTTGTTCTCGCGTCCCAGGTGCTCATCCACGAACCGCTCGTAGTGCCCCAGGTCGAGGTCGGTCTCCGTCCCGTCGTCGGTGACGAAGACCTCTCCGTGCTGGAAGGGGTTCATGGTGCCGGGGTCCACGTTGATGTAGGGATCCATCTTCTGCATGGTCACCTTGAGCCCCCGGGCCTTGAGCAGCCTTCCCAGGGACGCCGCGGTTATGCCCTTCCCCAGTGAAGAGGAAACTCCCCCGGTAACGAAGATGTATTTCACCGGCATCTTTCAACCTCCCCCTTTGTTTTCGATATAGCTAATGTTTCTGCAAAAAGAGAAGGAATCCCTATGCTCAGGAGGGATTCCCTTTTCTCGCCAGCGTCATCGCCGTAAAATGCTATGGCCGCTCACCTCCGTGTCCTCACCACCAATGTATCAAGTATAGACCACGGTTTAAAACCCCTCAAGCGGCCCTTTCCTTCCATCTCTTGCACGCGCTGCCGTTCTTCCGCATCGCAAAGCTCATGCCCCAGCCTCGCCGTTGACCTACCCGCCGGCCTGCCGCCTACGGACGTAAACGCGGCGCGGGGACGCCAGGAAGGAGAGCAGAAAGAGAGCGAAAAGGACCAGCACGATGGCGGCGCCGGAAGCCAAGTCGTAGTGGAAGGACACATAAAGGCCCAGCAGAACGGAGGCCAAGCCGGCCAGGGCGGAAACCGCCATGACCCCCCGGTAATTGCGCGAAAGCTGCATGCCCGCGGCCGCTGGTATCACCAGAAGGGCGGAAACCAGTATAATCCCTACCAGCTTTATGGAGACCACGATGACCAGCGAGAGCATGACCAGGAAACCGTAATCCACCGCCAGCACCGGCAGCCCGCTGGCGATGGCCGTCTCCCGGTCGAAGGAGAGGAAGAGCAGCTCCTTGAAGAAGAGCATCTCGTAGAGGAGGGCCAGGAAGCCGATGGCAGCGATGAGCGCCACGTCCGACCAGCTCAGGGCGAGGATGCTGCCGAATAGATAGCTCATGAGATCGAGGTTGTAGGCATTCGCCACACGGACCAGCACCACGCCCAATGCCATGGCGGACACGAAGAGGATGCCGATCACCGTGTCCTCGTGGACGCGACCCTTGCGGCTCAACCAGCCTATTCCCAGCGCCACCAGGGCGCAGGAACCGCCCGCGGAGAGCACGGGATCGACCCCGGCGGCCAGCCCCAGGGCCACCCCGCCGAATGCGGCGTGGGAAATGCCCATGCCTACGAACGCCAGCCTGCGCACCACCACGAAGAAGGAGAGCAGGGAGCAGGTGACGGCGATGAGCGCGCCGCCCACCAGAGCCCTCTGCACGAACCCGTAGCTCCACATCCCTAGGCCTCTCCCCCGCCCGTTCCCTTGCCGGCCAGGAAATCGAACTCGCAGCGATAGGCCTCCTTCAGCCTCTCGCTTCCCAGCACCTCGCGGGGACGCCCGTGCAGGTGCATGGTGCGGTTTATGCAGACCATCTCGTCGGCGAAGCGCGCGAGTATGTTGACGTCGTGGGACACGAAGACCACGGTGAGCCCCTTCTCTTCCTTCAACCTCATGAGCAGGTCCATGAAGTTCTCCTGGGAGTCCATGTCCAGGCCGGCCGTGGGCTCGTCCAGGAGGAGGATGCTGGTTTCCAGGCAGATGGCCCTGGCCAGGAATGCCCTCTTCTGCTGACCTCCGGAGAGTTCGCCAATGGGTTTTCCCTCCATGCCCTGCAGCCCCACCGCCGCTATGCTCTCCTGCACCACCTCCCTATCCCCTCGCCGCGGCAGGCGGAAGGTGCCGATGCAGCATGTACGGCCCATCATCACCACGTCGTACACCGACACCGGGAAATAGGGGTCGAAGAGCACCTGCTGCGGCATATAGCCTATGTGGTGCAGCTCGTGCTTGAGCTCGCCCGGGCTCATGCCCAGCACCGTGATCCTTCCCCTTGACGGCTTGATGAGGCCCAGCATCGCCTTTACCAGGGTGGTCTTTCCCGCGCCGTTGGGTCCGATGACGCCGAGGAAGGTCCCCTCGCGCAGTGAGAAGGTGATGCCTTCAAGTACGTAGTGGCTATCTCGCCTCACCCATAAGTCCTCGACGTCGATGACCAAGCGTGGGGACCCGTTGCCCGCGGCGAAGAAATCCTTGACCCGGCATTCTCTCACCTGAGAGCCTCCTCCATGATGGACAGGTTGTACCTCATCAGCCCGCAGTAATCGCCTTTTTCAGGATGTCCCAAATCCCCCAGGGGATCAAGCTTCCACACCCTCACCTCGCCCCCGGATTCCTCCGCCACCGCCTCGGCCGCGCGCGAGCTGAACTGCTCCTCGGCGAAGACCGCCCTCACCTTTCTCTCCCGCGCGAGCTCCACCAATTCCGCTATCTCCCCCGCCGACGGCTCCTTCCCCGGCCTTTCCTCTATCACCCCTACCTGCAGCAACCCGTAACGCCGGGCGAAATAGTTCCAAGAGGAGTGGAAGGCGATGAATTCCCGGCGGGAAAAGGATGCCGTTCTCCGCGCGATCTCCGCGTGCAGCGTAGCGAGCTCTTCCAGGAAAGACGCCGCGTTGTCCCGGTAGGCGGAGGCATGTTCCGGGTCAACCCTGGACAGCCCGTCCCGCACCGCCTCCACGATATATTCCGCCAGTATCGGATCGAGCCACACGTGCGGGTCGTAGTCCCCGTGAGACCCTTCCTCTCCATGCTCACCCGTTTTGTCGCCGGCGTGCTCCTCCCCAGCGGGAATGAGCTCTCCGGCGGGTATCTGCTGCCCTGCCTCGATCAAGGGAAGGCCCTCTCTCCCTATCTTGGTAAATATTTCCTCTTCCCAAGGGATGAGCCCCAGTCCTACCAGCACCAGCAGATCCGCCCGCTCCAATGACTTCATCTGATCGCTGCTCAGCTCGTAACTGTGCGGGCTGGCGCCGGGCGGCACCAGCACCTCCACCTCGACCCACTCTCCCCCTACGCTCCGGCATATCTGGGCCAGTGGGACTATGTCCACCGCCACAAGAGTCCTTGCGCTCCCTTCATTACCGCCGACGCAAGAAGCGGTTGCGAGGCATGCGATCAGCAGGCAGGCGGACAGGCAGGCGGACAGGGCGCGAGCCGCCGCCGGGAAGCGGAGACGCCGGCAGCAGTCCGCCGCGGCCACGCGTCGTGGCACATCCCTTTCTCGCACCGACAGACGAGGCAACATTCTCCCCTTTCACGTCGGCAAGGAAACCCGTCCCCTTCCCGAAGCGCTTGCGCGTCCGGATCCTGGGCCGTGGCCCGCGAACCGCGACGGCGCCACTTCCCCTACCGGGAAAGGAGCTTCCCTCTCTGCACGTACCGCTATGACGCCTTTTCCCGCTCGGACCTCTTCCTCTCCAGCATGGCCAGCGCATGCTGCCGCGCGGTACTCTCCTCCCCGCCCAGCATGCGCACCAGTTCGAGCAACCTCTCTTCCCCCTCCAGGCGCCTGACCTTCGTGATCACTCCCTTCTTTGACTCGCGCTTGCTCACGGAGAGGTGTGCATCGGAGAAGGCGGCTATCTGGGGGAGGTGCGTTATGGAAAAAACCTGGTGATAGCGGGAAATCCTGCACAACTTCTCGGCGAGGACGTCTGCGGTGGCGCCCCCTATTCCCGCGTCTATCTCGTCGAAGACCAGGGTGGGAACGGCGTCGGCCCTGGCCAGCGCCAGCTTGAGGGCGAGGGTTATGCGTGAAAGCTCGCCCCCGGAAGCGATGCGCGCCACGGGGCGGAAAGGCAATTCCCTGCCGGGCGAGATCTCGAAGGTGACCTCGTCCCTCCCCGTGGCGGAGAAATCGTCCACCGTATCCAGGCGTACGCGGAAGCGCACTCCGCCCATGTTCAACTCCGACAGCTCCCGGTTGGTGACGCGGGTGAGCTCCTCGGCCAGCCGGCCCCGCGAGGCACTCAGCGCCCGCGAGGCCTCCTCCAGCTTCTCCCGCAGCGATTCCACCTCCGCCCGCAACCCCTCCCTCTTCTCGTCGAGGCCTTCCAGCTCCCGCAGCCTGGCTTCCGCCCATTCCCGGTATCTCATGATCTCTTCCGTCTGCGTGCCGTACTTGCGAGACAGGTCCGAGAGGTCGCGCAGGCGCCGCTCCACTTCCTCCAGCCTTCCAGGCTGGAAGTCGAGGGCCTCGAGATAGGCGCGGAGCTCATGGGCGATATCGGAGAGAACGCCCTGCGTTTCCTCTATATCTCCGGCTCGCGAGGCAAGCTCGTCGTCCACCGCGGCGGCCTTCCTCAAGAAAGCCCCCGCCTCCCCGAGCAGGTCGAGCGCGCCCCCGCCCTCCTCACCCCCTGCGAGCTTCAGGTAGGCGTCCCTCGCCGCCAGGAACAGTTCCTCTCGGTTCTGCATGCGCTTCCTCTCGCGCAGCAGCTCTTCCATCTCCCCCTCCCTGAGATGCGCCATCTCGATCTCCCGCACCTGGTACCGCAGTAGATCCATCTCGCGCAGCCTTTCTGACTCGTCCATGCACGCCCTCAAGTAGCTCTCCCTCGCCACATTCCAGCGCGCATGGAGCCCGCCGTATGCCTGCAGTATCTCCTGGTGCTCGGGGGGCCCGTAATCATCGAGGTACTGGAGGTGGGTGGCACTCCGCAGGAGGCGCTGGTGCTCATGCTGTCCGTGGATGTCCACCAGGAACTCGCCGACCCTCGCCAGGGTGCCCACCGTGCACATGCGGTCGTTCACGTAGCACCGCCCCCTGCCGTCTCCGCCGACCACGCGGCGCAGGATCAGGTCCCCTCCCTCGCAGCCCAAACCCTCTTCCTCCAGATATCTCCGCAGCTCCTTGTTCTGATGCAGGTCAAAGGCCGCTTCCAGTTCCAGCTTCTCCGCCCCGGGGCGGACCATCCCGCTGTCCCCTCGCCCGCCGAGGAGAAGACCGAGCGCCTCCACCAGCACCGTCTTACCCGCCCCGGTCTCACCGGTGAGAACGTTCAACCCCGGAGAGAACTCCAGGCGAGCTTCCCTGATCAAGGCCAGGTCCCTCACGTGCAGTTCCCTCAGCATAGAGAACCCCCCGGTGGAATCGAGCAGTTATTTCCCGCTATCGGGGAAATCGAACTTCTCCCTCAACAGGCTGTAAAACGAGTAGCCCACGGCCTTGATCATGCTCAGCCTGCGCGCAGCCCTGCGCACCAGGATCTTGCCGCCGTGGGCGAGGTTTATCTCTTCCCTCCCGTCTATGGATAGCGAGGGCATCACCCTCTCGCGCTCCACCAGGACCTCTATCTCGCTGTCAGGGGAGATGATCACCGACCTGTCTAGCAGGGAATGGCTGCAGATGGGAGTGAGGATGATGCAGTCCAGGGTGGGGTCCACTATGGGCCCGCCCGCGGAGAGCGAATACGCCGTGGAACCGGTGGGGGTGGAGAAGATGACCCCGTCGCCCGCGTAATAGTGGAAGTAGCGCCCGTTTATGTCCACTTCCAGGCGGATCATCCTCTGCAGCTCCCGCTTGCCCACCACCACCTCGTTGACGGCGTAATGGGGCTCGCCTCCGCAACCCTCGCGCAGCCAGCATTCGAGCACCATGCGTTCCTGCAACAGGTAGCGCCCGGCGAGAACCTCCTCCAGCCCCTCGTACATCCCCCCGAGGTCCATGGCGGTAAGGAATCCTTTCTTGCCCAGGTTGACCCCTACCACCGGGGCATCCGCCCGGTAAGCCCAGGCGCAGGCACGCAACATGGCGCCGTCGCCCCCCAGGGAGATCACCAGGTCGAGGTCCTGGATGAAACGGTCCCCGGGCAGCACGTTTCCCTCGTACTTCATCGCCCCCGCATCCTCCTCGAGCACGCGGGGGTTCCTTCCCCTCTCCTGCAGCCAGCGGCAGAGCTCCTCCGCCGCGCTGATGGTCTCCCGCTTAAGGACGTGGGGCATGACGCCCACGTTTCTCATCTCCCCGCCCATCACTTCTCCCGCCACGCCTCCTTGCCCGCCTCTTCCACCATGTTCGCGATGCTCCGCCCCTCCCGCGTGCCTCCGCGGTCGCGGGCCTCCTTTGTCCACCACGCGAAAAATTCCATGTTGCCGTCAGCTCCTCGCAGGGGCGAGGGCAGCAACCCCCGCAGGCGCAACCCCAGACCGTCCGCGTGCTCGAGCACCAGCCGCAGAACCTCCCTGTGCACTCCGGCGTCACGCACCACGCCCCCCCTGCCCACCTTGCCCCTCCCCGCTTCGAACTGCGGCTTTATCAAGGCTATGATATCACCGCCCTCCCCCAGTGTAGCCGCGAGCGCCGACAACACCTTGCGCAGCGAGATGAAGGAAAGGTCCACCACTATCAGGCTGGGAACATATGGTAGGTCTTCGGGGCGCAGGTCCCTGGCGTTGCGCCCTTCCATGACCGTCACGCGCGCATCGCGCCTCAGGTCCCAGTGTAGCTGCCCCTTGCCGACGTCAAAGCAAGCCACCCTCGCCGCTCCGCGCTCCAGCAGGCAGTGGGTGAACCCCCCGGTGGAGGAGCCTACATCCAGCGCGTCCCTCCCGGCCACTTCCAGGCCGAAACGAGCAAGTGCCCCCTCGAGCTTGTCGCCGCCGCGGGAGACGAATCGCGGCCTTTCCTTAACCTTGACCCGGTCGCCCGGGCGCACCCTGGTGCCGGACTTGAGCGGCCCGCCCCTGCCTTCTATTTCCACTTCGCCGGCCATGATGGCAAGGCGCGCCCTCTCGCGGGACGGGTAGTGCCCCGACTCCACCAGCCACTGGTCAAGGCGAACCATGGGAACGATCCGGTTTGCCCTCGAGACTGCCATAAACCGCCTCGGCCACCGACCGGGCGTCGATCCCCAGGCTCTGGAACAGCTCCGGCACCTTCCCGTGTTCCACGAAACGGTCGGGCAGCCCGAAGCGCATGAGCTTACAGGTGGCCCGCATCCCCTCGAGCAAGGCGGCCACCGCCTCGCCGAAACCACCGGGCAGCGCGTTCTCCTCGAGGGTCACCAGGAGGGCGCTTTTCCCGGCGCGCTCCCTCACCGCCTCCTCGTCCATCGGCTTCACGAAACGGGCGTTGAAGACCTCGGCCTGTATCCCTTTCTCCGCAAGTATCTCCGCCGCGTCGCACGCCACGTCCACCATCCTGCCCACCGCCAGGATGCATACCTCGCCGCTTCCCCCCCGTACCACAGACCCCTTGCCCTCCTCCAGGGGGCGCGGCCGCGAGTCAACCGAGACGGAGCGGCCTTCCCCGCGTGGATAGCGTATGGCCACCGGCCCATCCATCTTCAAGGCCGCCCAGAGCATGTCCCTCAATTCCTCCTGGTCCCAGGGGGCCATGACGGTCATGTTGGGCATTATGCGCAGGTAGGACAGGTCGAAGGCCCCGTGGTGGGTGGGGCCGTCCTCTCCCACAAGGCCCGCCCGGTCAATGGTGAAGATGACCGGCAGGTTCTGCAGGCAGACCTCCTGCACCAGTTGGTCGAAAGCGCGCTGCAGAAAGGTGGAGTATATGGAAACCACCGGACGGTAGCCTTCCAGCGCCAGCCCCGCCGCCAGGGTCACCGCGTGCTGCTCGGCGATGCCCACGTCGAAAAAGCGGCTGGGAAAGAGGGCGGCGAAGTCGTCCAGCCCCGTGCCCAGCCTCATGGCCGCCGTGATGGCCACCAGGCGCGGCTCCGCGCGGGCCATGTCGCACATCACCCGTCCGAAGACGGAGGTGAAGGAAGGGCGCTGCGGCTCGGAGAGCAACTTCCCCGTCCCGGGGTCGAAGGGTCCGACGCCGTGATACAGGTCCGGCTCCCTTTCGGCGGGGGGATACCCTTTTCCCTTGCGGGTGATGACATGGATGAGGAGCGGTCCTTCCGACTCCTTGGCCAGCGCGAAGTCCTTCTCCAGCGAGCGGATGTCGTGCCCGTTCACTATCCCCACGTAACGGATCCCCAGTTCATCGAAGATGTATTCCGGGATGAGGAAGTTCTTCAGCCTTTCCTTGAAGGAACGGATGAGGCGGTCGGTGGGCTCGCCCACCACGGGGACGCTGTCTATGATCTCCTTGATCTCCCCCTTGACGCGTACGTAATGCGGGTTCAGCCGCAGCTGCGAGAGGTATTTGGACATGGCCCCCACGTTGCGGGATATGGACATCCCGTTATCGTTGAGCACTATGATGAGGTCCTTCTTCAGGGAGCCCGCCTGGTTCAACGCCTCGAACGCCACCCCACCCGTGAGGGAACCGTCCCCGATTACCGCCACCACGTGGTAGTCTTCCCCCCGCAGGTCCCGCGCTATGGCCAACCCCAGAGCGTAGCTCACGGCGGTGCTGGAATGGCCGGCGTTCGTCACGTCGTGGGGGCTTTCCTCGCGTTTCGTAAAGCCGCTGCAACCACCACGACCGCGCAGCCTCGCGAAGCTCTCGCGGCGCCCGGTAACCAGCTTGTGTGCATAGCTCTGGTGCCCCACGTCCCAGATGATCCGGTCGCGCGGGCTGTCGAAGACGCGGTGCAGGGCCAGCGTCAGCTCGACCGTCCCCAGGCTGGAGGCCAGGTGGCCTCCGCAGCGCGAGGTTGTCTCCACGATCACCTGCCGTATCTCCTCGGCCAGGAGGTCAAGCTCCTCGTAGCTCAGGCTGCGCAGGTCCTCCGGTCCGTTGATGGTATCGAGCAAGGGGGTCGGCCTCAAAGTTCACCCTCCTCCCCAGCCGCTTCGCCGCTGCGCCCTGCGCCTCCCTCCATCTCCGCCTCCATGCGTTCTATCTCCTGCACCGCTTCCTCGAGCAATCCCAATGCCGCGTCGTCCTCCGCCTCGGCAGAGAGTTCCCGCAGCTTCTTCTCGATTTTCTCCATGCGGGCGTCGAGGTCCCTCTTCTCTTCCATTTCCTTGCCCCCCTCAAGCTTAAAGATCGGCTCGCGGCGTATTGTCCTTCACCGCTTCCCGGCATCCTCCCTTCCGGCCGCTTTTCGCCTCGCCCTTCACGCAACCGCCATCCCGTATCATACCGCCTCATACAGCGACATGCGAATATGGACGGGCACATGATTCCTGCAGTTCCCCTCGCTGCAGGTGTATGTCTAGGTTCAGAAACATGGTGGACACCCCCTATACTTGCTTTGTAGTTAAAGAAGCAGAGCAAGGAGGTGTCCATGAAGG
>OGCI01001111.1_pt1 | contig 24562 bp, 20 predicted proteins | sample 1570021 | NCBI WGS metagenome assembly OGCI01 (sample SAMN06264664, study PRJEB24512) | hot springs metagenome | isolation source: Hot spring water | place: South Africa: Tshipise | collected 2015-06-21 | reverse complement strand
TGGGACAGCCTTTCTGCGTACCGGTTTATGACTTGCGAAGACTCTCGAAACACCGTCAAGGGGCTTGCCCGTTTCAACCCTCACCCGTCCTTCCGGACGGGTGCAACGTTGTTGGCGTACAGTGGGTGGTTTGTGGGTCGGGTGTTTCAATCCTCACCCGTCCTTCCGGACGGGTGCAACGCCCTTTTTTGTCGTCGCGCGGTAACTGTGTAGGTGTTTCAATCCTCACCCGTCCTTCCGGACGGGTGCAACCAGACTTTCGGACCGATGGCGTTGTCTGTGTCTTCGTTTCAATCCTCACCCGTCCTTCCGGACGGGTGCAACGCCGTACATTGGCGCAAAATTCAACAAAAACGCCGTTTTCGTCTAAACATCTGAGTGGCTCGTGTCCGTATCGCCCCTCCTTCAGCATCATACACCGCTTTTTATGCGCTTGTAAAGTAGTCTCGCTTACACTGACCTCCGCGAACCTCACGCTCAGCGCGTCGTCAATCGAGGTTCGCAAAATGTCTAGTGTCAGCAAATTACACAATTTGTGGGGACTCGTAGTCTTCATAAGTGTCCCGTCCGAAGGTCTCGACACAGCCTTCGCGCCCACCAATCAGTCGGTAGATGCGCAGGCTATCCGCTTGCTTGTCCATCGCTTTCAGCAGGCGTCCTTTCATCCGCTCCAGCTGTGGAGCCGTCACGCTGCACTCAAAAACCGACTTCTGCACCCGTTGACCGTACGCCTCGCAGATTTTCGCCACACGGCGTAGCCGCCTGCGCCCATCTGCGTCTTCGGTGTTCACGTCATACGTCACCACGATGTCCAGCCGAGCCATCTCTGCCTCCTCACTTCATCAGATAGGGTTGATAGTGCGGCACGTCTTCGCGTATCGCCCGCGCTAGCAGCCGCGCCTGCACGAACGGTACCAACCCTAAAGGGATCGGTTGCTTCAACAGGGGATGTGCCACCTCCTCCTTCTTGCGTTCCTGATAGGCGGTCAACACTGCCCGCCGTCCCTCGTCGTTCAGCAGAACCGCTTCGGGAGGACGCTTCTCGAAATGGTGAGGCTGGATCTGCTGACGATTCACCAGCGTCAACGCCATGCGGTCGGCAACAGGACGCAACTCCTCCAGCAGGTCCAGTGCAAGAGCCGGTCTGCCTGGACGCACTGTGTGCAGGAAACCCACCTGAGGGTCCAGTCCCGCTGCCTCCAGCCCGCTGATACAGTCGGCGGTCAGTAAGGCGTACAGAAATGAAAGCAGGGCATTCATGGGGTCGCGCGGAGGGCGACGGTTGCGTCCGTCGAAGGCGAACTCCTCGCGGTTGGAACGTATCATTTGCGCGAACACGCTGAAGTACACCTGAGTCCCCGCGCCCTCGATGCCACGCAGAGCATCCATTTCGGTGACCTCTGGAAGGGTGGATATCAGGGTAGCGAGAGTGTCGGAGGCGCTTTTCAGGCTGTGTCGGGCAGCGTGGTTTGTTGCGTCTCGTTGTGACCGACTGAGCACAAAGCGCAGGTTCTGCAGCTTCCCTGCCACGAAGGCACGCGCCAGCGCGAGCAGTCGGTTGGAATCATGGCTCATGGCGTATTGCTGACGGCGCAGCAGTACGTTGCCTGTGGTTCTGCCCTGAAGGCGTGCGCGGAACCTGCCCTGCCGGTCTAGCCATACCACGGTGCGCCCGTCGTCAGCGCAACGCGATAGCAGAGCTGGGCTGACCAGGATATTTCCCATCAGCACGATGCAACCCAGATGGTGCAGGGGAATGCTTTTCAGCAGTTTGCCTTCCTGCTCGACGTGAATGGCTTCGTTTTGCAGATGCAGATACAGCCCATCCGTCGTCACATACAGGGTGTTGAGAAGTTCCAACGGCATAGTGGTTACACCTCCATGTCGCTTAAGGCATACAGTATGCGGTCGTTGTGCTGTTCGCGCAGGGCGGCCACCGCGTCCGGCAGGCAAAGCCCGATCACCGAGCAGTTGGGACAGCGATTGTCGTTGACGGGTGGGGGCAGGTGCATGGTGTGCAACAGCTGACGAACCTGCTCGATGGTGTGCCGAGCGAGCTGGCGCAGCGCCTCATCAAAGTTGACGCTGCGCCGCTTGCGCGAGCTGAAGTAATAGATGGCACCCTCCGGCACGGCTCTACCGAACATCTCTTCCAGACACATCGCCTGTGCGCACAGCTGAATGTCGTCCGAACGCTTGTAGCTGCGCTTACCCGACTTGTACTCCACCGGATAGGGCGTACCGTCGGGCAGGAACATCACCACGTCGCATTTGCCCTGCAGACCGAGGCGTTCGCTCCACACTGGCAGGGCACGCTCCACCCGACAGCCGTCCTGCGTGACCCAGCTGGGTTCGTCGACAGTTTCATGTAGTGCCTGTCCACGCAGGGTATATTCGTTGTCCTCGTAGGTTTGTTCCACGAACATGATGGCGCATCGGCGCGGACAATAGGCATACTGACTGAGCATTGAGACCAGCACGGTGGTCTCTTCAGGTGCATCCGACATAGCGACACCTCCTGATAACAGGATGGAGCGCAAGCACAGCCGCGGCAGAAGACCGGCGCGACAGTTACTATGCCGCCCATCCTCTACCCAGACGCTGCACCTGCGCACGTAACGAGAGGTAGCCGGGGGAGGGGAACCCACACCCCCCGGCTGAAGCCCCGTTGGTTTGGCTTTACACCCTTACGGCTTCACGATCAGCTCCACACCGCTGGGCACGCGGTCTTCGTGAATGACCACCTCATAGTCGTCAAAGCGGCGAGGACTGGGGACATCCTCCTTCAGCCGGATCTCCACGATGCGCCCAAGGTCCAGCAGCTTCCAGGCTGGTGCGCAGCCGAGCTTCGCCTGACGCTGGCGCTGTTCTGGATCGCTGTCGGTGCCCACATGTTTGAAGATGACCAGCTTTCGGGCGCTCATCATGCCTTTGCTGGACGAGCGATCGTGGTCGAACATGTGCAGAAGCGCGTCCCAGAGCAGGCTGAGGTCTTCCTCCGTGAAACCGGTCTGCTCGGCGAGGTTGGCGTTGACAAAGCCCTTTGCCACGTACAGCCCGTATGGTATGAGCTGCTTCCGTCCCATGGTGCGCAACTTGTCCTCGTCCTGTTCTGCCTCCCATCGACGGTAGTCTTCGCTGGACTTCGCCTCTCTCACGTCTTCCGCCACAGCCATGCGCGTAATCGAGACGTCAAGCGGGAGGATCGGATGCAGTGAGCGGGCGAAGGAAATCTGAACGGGGCCGCGCACCTGCCCGGCGTTGGGTCCGGTGCTCATCACCGCCCCGAAGGCGCGCACATCGTAGAAGTTCTGGCACATCCACTGACGGGCGGATTCCACTTTCGGTCGCGTTCGCACCCTCGGGTCGTAGCCACCGGTCTGCTCGTGCGCTTGCACCAGGCGCGTGTTCAGATTGGTGGCGTGCTGGATGAAGATCGCGTAGGGCATCTGGTTGCCCTTTGCCACCTGCACGTAGTTGCGCACACGGCGCTTGAGGGCAACGTCGCTCACCAGTCCGTGCATGTCTTCGGGATCGACGCGCGGTGCGTTGCCAGCATCGGGGTCACCGTTCGGGTTGCCGTTCTCGCAGTCGAAGATGTACAGGAAGTCGTAGCGGTTCTGGATGATGTTGCTCATTGGGTTTGTTCCTCCTCCTGTCGGTTTTGTCGTGTGCGGCTGTGCGCCAGTTGCTGGTAGTAGCCCAGTGCGAAAAGGCTCTGCTCTTCCAGCGTCAGGGTGCGGGGTATGGCGTCGCCTATGGCAGCCATAATCTCCGCAATCTGGTTCTCATACCAGACGGCGAGTCCCGGGCTATCTGCGCGCACCTTGTCGATGTGAAACTGGGAGGTACGCACGATTCGCCCGAGTATCAGCGCGGGGGTAGCGCTCGCTGCGGCGTAGAAACGCTGAACCACGCCAGCGCCCACATCCCCCAGCGCAGCACGCTGAAGGTTCGCCAGCACCGCCATCAGCCGTCCGCAGTGATAGGCAGGGCTGGGATGATTGGGGTTGAGGCGGGCTTCCATATCGGTTCCTCCTTTTCGAACGTGATAGGCTTTGAGCAAACCCATGCGGGCATGATTGAACGGCTGATCCTGCACGATGTCGACCTTCACGCGCGTTAGCGCCTGCGCCATGGCATCGTATGGAATGCCTTCACCAGTCAGTGCGCACCGGAACAGCCTGGTAGCCGTCGGGGCGGGCACATCCTTGATGTCTCTGACCAGTGCGCCGAGCACCGCCATAAACTTGGGCGGGTCTGCCAGCCGGTCGCCCTCCCGATGCACGATGGTGAACTGGTCAAACCAGTTATTGATGTTGGCGACCAGCTCCTCAAAGTCGCCTTCCATCCAGTCTCGAACCATAACGCGCCCCCCCGAGCCAGCTACCGTCAGCACATAGTAGCGCGATTCCAGAAGATTGGGGCGTTCTCCGCGGTGCAGGGATTGCATCAGTCGCTGCACCTGCACCTGAGCGGATGCTTCCTGTTGTTCTCGGTCTTCGCCGAGAAGCAACGCGATGGGGTCATCCGCCGTGGCGACATCCGCACTGTACCAGTGCAGTACTTTCTGGTTCACCAACCGGTGACTGGATCGGGCAATCAATTCGTTCAGGGCGGCGCGGTAAGCGTAAGTTGCTTCCTGGGATACGGCACAGTTGGCGGACTGTTCCAGCCCGAACGAGGTGAAGGCGTCCTTGTCGAAGCCTACCAGTACCGACCCAGAGGACTGTCCGCCCACATCTGCCAGACCACTGATTTTGGGATGTGTTGGCGTGGGCTCGTTGGGCTGACCTGTCGCGAAACAGACCATCTGCGAAGCCGTGCCCGCACCCGCTCCCTGCAACGACTGCCGGTATTTGTCCCACCACCGGTGCCAGCGTGAGTCGTCCACGAGGGTCACGTTGTCTACGCGCAGGGTAACCTTGTCGGTTGGTTTGGCGCGAAGTTGCTCGAGGCGCTGGCGTATCTTATCCAGGGTGGATTGGTCGTCAAGCGCCGTGGCTGCGGTCTGACACTCCGGCATGTCCGCAGAAGCCTGTTTCAGCAACCCGACGAAGTAGTCGTGCTTATCCTGCTTCCTTTTGTCCGCTTGAGCGCCGAGAAGAGCCACCACATCGCAGGTATCCACGAGGAAGTGACTGCGCGTAATCCCTCCGGCGATCAGCTCGTTCTGTTGCAGGTCAGGACAGCGCGGAAACTCCCGCCCGGGGTTTCGTGGTTGTCCGGCGTTGCCCAGCTCCACAACGTCCTTCAGTTTGCCCTGAGAGTCCAGCCAGATTAGCCACTTCACGGTTTTCGGCGCGTAGCCTGGGGTGGTGACGAGATGCTTGTGTTTGGCGTACTGCACCAATCGGTCGATCATAATTCTGTCACCTCCTGAACACTTCCAGCCGAACGGGGAGGCTTTTTCACATGGGAGCTCTGAAACTCCGGTATCTCCATGACCCCGTTCACGATGCGTGCTTCGAACACGGTGATGAAAGTTGGTGCATTGGGTTTGCCTGGCTGAGAGAGGTCGAAGACGTCATACAGCATCCACCCCACGTTCATGTCAATCGGGTAGGGCTGGGGGTCGGTTTCGTGTTCGGGGCACAGTTCGAAGCTGGCAGGGAACTCGCGACATCCCAGATAGGGCTGATAGAATGCCTGTCCACGCGAGGCTCGGCGTTCGAACTGTGCTTCCAGCGCGGGAAGCTCGTTCTCGAAACCGGGCCACGGTCGGATCTCCGCATGGATACGGTAAGACACGTCCTTCAGCGCCATCGTCTGCCTCTGTGTGCGCCCTTTATCCTGGCTGCCGGTAATATCAGCATCGGCATCTGCCAGGATAGGTTGAGGTTGGGCTGTGCCCTCTGCCCACTGGCGGATGGTGCGTTCGGCGGGAGCGCGCTCTTTCACCTCGTTGCGACGCAGGGCGATGTAGCGCGGCGGCTTCAACATCTCCACCTTCACCAACTGCCAGCGAAACTTGATGGGCTTGCAATAGATGGCGTCCAGGATGCCGCGCGCGGCGGATGGCGTGATGATAGGGTAGCTGAATCGCTCGACCTTCATCTCGGGACGAGTGAAGCAAGCAAAGTTGCCCCACACGCGAATGCGAAAACGGGTAGGTTTCACTAGTTTCACCTCCTGTCAGAGTATCCATGTTTCCGGTGCGTCTTTCGGGTTCAAGCCGAGAAGATCGTCGTAATGAGAAAGTTCGGTATAGATGAACCAGTCTCCGCTCGGCTCACCGCGGATCGGGATAGGTTCCAGAAATCTAGCGATCAGGTCGTTCGCCTTCGGACGGTATACGCTGATAACATGCGGTCGGGCGCGGCGTATCCAGTCGCCGGTCAGCCCGCGCTGGCGCGCCTCCTGCGCTAACTGCTGATACATGTGTGTCTCGTATGGCACCAGCACGTTAATCGCTACTTCGGGAATCAATCGGTAACGTCGCGCCACCTCGATGAAGTCACGTACTGTGAGGGCGTTCTGCAACTCCGGGTTCTGGGTCTCCGGGCGCGCAATGTCGTAGAGTGTGCGGTAGTAACCGTCATACAGCGCTGGGTCGTATAGGTCGACTCGAGTACACCCAGCGAGGTGCGCTCGGGTCACGCCAGCAGCCTGCGTGTAGGCACCAGCCGGATACTTCTCCTCTTCGGGGCGGAACACGATGACTTCACCTCGCTTCAGTCTACCGTTACGATTGCAGCGTCCTGCCGCCTGCGCGATGCTATCCAGAGGGGCAAAGGCACGATACACCACCGGGAAATCCACATCCACACCGGCTTCTATGCACTGCGTGGAGATGAGGATACACCGCTCTCCAGATTGGAGACGCTGACGAACTTCCTGTAGCGCTTTCTGTCTGTGCGCGGGACACATGTTTGTGGAAAGATGGTAGACACGTTCCCCTTGTGCGCGGAGCATGGTGGCAAGGTGAGCCGCGTGACGCTTGATATTGACAACGCACAGTGCCTGTTTCCTCGAACAGAGCTCGTCCGCCAACTGCTGCCAGGTAGTGGGTGTGCTATCCTTCCGAACCACCTGTACCCGTCTACCCAAATTGAACAATCGGTTGACGTCCTTGACAATCTCTTGAGGTTGCCAGCCGTTGTTGCCTCTAACATGAATGTGACAGTGCAGGTGGCTAAATGCCGGCTGGGTCGCCGTCGCGAAGACGATGGTGGCTCCGTAGCGAGTGGCAAGACGTGATAGCGTTTGAAGAGTGGGTACAGCCAGCGGAGTGGGAAGGGTCTGAACCTCATCGAACAGGATCACGCTTTGTGCGAGGCGGTGCAGCTTGCGGCAGGCGGATGGGGCGTTTGCGAAGAGAGACTCCAGCATCTGCACGCTGGTGGTGATCACGATGGGAGCGTCCCAGTTTTCGCTGAGGTAGCGTTCCACGCGGGCTTTTTCGTCCTGCTGGTCGTCGCCGCGGTTCTCCGGTGCTCGGGTTCCCGTGAGGCTATGGTGTTCGATGAGGTAGCCATCTGGGAAATGGTTGAACAGCCGACGATACACCTGAGCTGTCTGTTCGATGATGCTGAGGTAGGGGATGACCACCACAATGCGGCGAAGGGAATGCTTCATGGCGTGTTTCAGGGCGAACCCCAGCATCGCTAAGGTCTTACCTGCGCCGGTGGGGGCGGTGAGGGTGAACAGTCCGGTGGGCTCTTCTGCCGCTTCCAGACACCATTCCCACAGGAGGCTGCGCATCTCGCGCACGCTTGAGGACATGTTCGAATTTTGGCTGAGACGCTGAATCTCCGCTTCCAGCACGTTTAATGCGCGCTCTGCATTCAAGTCTGGACCGGCGGGACGCTCCTCACCGAAATGACGTGCTGTATCGAGGAAGTCTGCGTCTACCAGCGCTGAAAACAGCATCCGTACATCCAGCATCTGCAACACGGGGTCTGTGTTTGAGTCGTAAATCGGCTGGATGCACGAGGGCGGTTGTAGTCCATCCTGCTGAAGTCTTTGTATCAGAACGGAAAGATCGGATTCTGAGAGGGTGAGATTCAGCGGGTGGTTCGCAAGCAGGTTCTGCGGGTCGGTCTGCTTTATTGAGGTCTTGTCTAACCTCTGCAAGCCGAGGTGATGTCCCCAGATCGCCATGCCCGCCGCCACAGATTGGAACTGAGAGAATGCCGTCCACGCGCCGGCGCTCCAGTGGTCGATGCCTTTCGCCTTCCCCTGCAGGCGCTTCTGGAACAGTTCGCCATATTTGCCGAGGTCATGCAGAAGACCCGCGAGGCAGGCTTCGTCTCCGGCGCCAAAAGGTTCTGCCAGCGCCCTGGCAATCTGCGCAACGTTTAACAGGTGCTCGCGTAGCAGCTGGGCTGTGCCGCTGGTGCCGGAGCTGTGTGCCAGGAAGGATGACATCTTGACCAATCCTCCGTTATTTCCTTAAACTGTGTAAATTGTAGAGGGAATACTGTCCGTTTGTCAACAAACGAACGATTCATCACTGCCATCAGGCAGAATGAAAATGGCACTTTACGAAAGACAGCAGATTGGGTTCGAAAAAAGTAGCCTGGCGATTCTGTTTCAGAACCGCGCGCTGAGGTCGGCGTCGAGGGTGAAGGCGTTGTAGTTGTAGCTGGCGTATCGGGCGTCGCGATTGGAACGCTCCTGCAGGCGGATGCTGAGAGTAAACGCGAGAAAACGGTTGATTTCGTACTCATAGCCCAGCGCACTGTCGCGATCCACACTGCCGAAAAAGCCCTGCACATCGGAGAAGCGATGCTCCAGGAAGGCGCTCTGCTTCGGGGCGAACGGATACTCGAGCCGTGCTGAGTATGCCAGCATCTTCTGATCCTGCTTCTGCCCGCTACCGCCCATGCTGAACAGGCTGGTCGAGAACATGCGCTGTGCCTGCAGGTTCAGTATCAGCTTGCGGGTCAGTTCGGTGCGCAGGGTGAAATAGGCGATGTCGGTTTTGGCGCCATCGGTAGCGCCCACGTAGTTGACGTTCTGGCGGGTAAAGTTCAGCCCGAGGGTGGTTTTGTCGGAGAGGCGATAGTTGATGCCCACGTTCAGTCCCTGCATATCGGTGTTGGTGAGGTTATCGCCGGCGCTCAGCTGCTGCATGAAGCCGAAGTCCACCGACAGGTTATCGCTGGGCATGAAGTTCACGGTGAGGTTGTGCGAGCGGTTCTTCACGCCGATACTGGAGTAGGTGAGCCCGCTGGTAATCGGGTTATAGTAGCCGCCGCTGTAGTTGCCACCGGCGCCGTAACCCATTCCCCAACCTGACTGGTATCCGCCGGGACCCACGAACGACCCACCGAGGTTTCCCCCCAGAAAGTTTCCGCTGGTGGAGAGTGTACCCGAATCGCGCACGGCGTATTGATAGTTGATGTTCAGTGCTTTCCACGGAACCCACTTCACCCCGATGCTGACATCCTGCGCGTTATTACTGCTGCCGGAGGCGCGTGTACGTCCACGTGCCAGCACGCCGTTGAGCGCCAGCCGCTCGCTCTGGTTCCAGCTCCACGTGAGGCGCAGGGTATCGCTGGCGCTGTTGTAGCGATTCGTGGTCGGATTGCCCCCAACGCTAAACGTGCTGACGCTACTGGCGCGGGTGCTGAGCAGATCTAAGTTGAGCGAGACATTGCCCAGCTTGTGCGTCAGGCTGATATTCCGGCTTTGGTTCTCGCTCGAGCCGTAACTGCCCGAGTTGTTGCGCTGGTTCAACCACGACAGGCGAATTTGGGGTGCTTTCGGGAGGTTCAGCGTGGCATCAAAAGAGGTGTTGTTCACCGAAGCTCTGCTGGTGCTCTGCGATCCGCTGAGATAACTACCGACGTAGTCCGGCACCTGCATCCGGTCGACGGTGAGCCGCGCGGTGAACTGCTTGCTTGCCGTGTACTCCAGCGTGTGGCTGTAGCCCTTCTCCTGACGTCGGAAGCCCACGCTGTCCACTGTCACGAAATCGGGGTCGATGTCGCGCCACAGCGTCGTCCAGCGGAAACCGCCCAGGTTCAGGGTAGCATTCAGCATCTTTCCCTGCCCCTCCTGAGTGGTGACACCGCGTTCGGCGCTGCTGCGTCCGGCGTAGAAGCCGATACTGCCCAGCTTGCCCAGCTGCCAGTTAAGGTCGTAACCAATCACCCGACGTGAACCCAGCGTGGCGTTGCCCGTTAAGCGCGGTATATACGTGATGCTGATGATGCTGGTAGACGGAACAGCGCGGTTGAAATAGATACGATAGGGGATCTCCGTGTCCACAAAGAAGTCCCCTTCGCCTCGCTGAGTGCCTTGCTGCTGTGGGACGCCGTCCACGGTAGCGATCACCGCACTGCTTGGCTCCACCGGATATTGCAGTTCGTATGGTGACAGCGGATTGCCATAGCCGTAGAAGCGTTCGGTCTTGGTACGCAGACCAGACGACGAGCGGGCGTCCTGTCGCAGCGAAATGAGCCCGACGTTGAGCGCTCCCAGCGGAGCCTCCAACCGCCACCCTGATAGTGTGCCCGACGGTTCATTATAACCTTCCGCCTCAAAGCTTATCAGAATCGTGGATGTGCGCGGGATGATTATGCCCTCTTTAAAGGTGAGCAACCCCGTGAAGTAATCGATCTCGTAGTCTCTCCCACGCACCATCTCGCGCCCGTCCACACGCACCCTCTCCGAGCCGTCCAGTATCTGGCTGGCGTTGAGATAGTAGGGTCCACCGCTGTCGTTGCCGTAGATGACGCTGGTGCGAGCGGCGGCGCGGGTCTGGCTGTAGATGCCGCTGATGCGAAGCGGAAACGAGGAACTGGGACGTGTGCTGACGTGAATGCCGCGCAGGGTCTTGTTGAAGGAGACCAGCTCATTGCCGCCCAGCGCTGCGCTGATGTCGCCTAAATCCACGCGCGTGCCACCGCGCTCGTAGTTGATAGAAAATCGTCTATCCTGCGGCGTGCCAAAAGGCGTGTTCGTCAGTCGCCAGTTGAAGTTGAACAAGTCGAAAACCTTCGTGCCGATGATGGAGAGCTCGGTGAAGTCGGTGACCGGTCTGCCGCCCTGTCCGAAGTAGTACGAGTCGCTGTAGGCGTTCCGGTCACCGCTCACACGGGCAATGTGGAACCCGATCTTCTTGCTGCCGCTGAGCTGGATTTTGCGCCTGAACTCTTCCGAAATCGCGCGGAAGGGGTCGCGTGGGCGGCGCCCGTTCTCCACCGGCTTGCGCTGAACGACTATAGAGGGTGGTGTTGGCTGTTCCTGTGCAGTTGGTGTGGGGCGGTTGCCAGCTGGGACTGGGCTGCCGGTCTCTGGCGGAACCGGGTTTTCCGAAGAGGCTCCAAGTATCTCCTCGACGCGGCTCGGCTTCAGGCGCTTGTTGAATATGGTGGGCTTGAGCGCCTCGCGCACTTCGTCCGCCGAGATGGTCGGAGGGTCTTCCATCGGCGAAGCAGCACTCACCGCGGTGAACACCACCGCAGACAATGCCAGCCAGAGCCACCGACAGGTCGCTGTTCTCATTCTATGACCCCAGTGCAAGCACTGCATCGATGTTCACACGCGCTTTCTGCTGTTGCTGTTGGGCGAACTGCGCCACGCACTCCTGCAGGTTCTCCCTATGCTCCCACAGAGCGGTCAGCCGTCGTTTCAGCGTCTGCCCATCCAGTTCCGCTGTATCGATAACATATTCTGGCATCACCTGCGACCAGAACGAGCGCACCTTCGGGTCATAGCTGATCGCCAGCGCGGGCACCCCAGAGGCAGACGCCAGCATCAATGCGTGTAGACGCACCCCGATCACCGCCTGACAACAGGCGAGCACATTTCGCACCTCCCGCACTGACAGCGGCTCCCCAAACGCGAACACCTCCGGTACCCGTGCGGCGATAGTCTCCAGCAGTCGTCCATCGCGCGCCGGGTGCATCGCCAATAGCAGCGGACGTGCGCCCAGATGTCGCTGTGCGTACTGCGCCACATCGGTAAACAACACGGCTGTTTCTTCCTCACCCATGTCTGCCCACCGACGTGGTGCTATCGCCAGCAAAGCCTCGTCTGACGTCGCCCCCAGCTCTGTTAACCGCGCCCAGCCCTTCTCCTTTTCGGGTGCGGAAAGCAAAAACGACAGATCCGCTCCTTCCTGCACGTGTGCTGCCTGCCACGCCCGCAGCAGACTGGCGGATTCTGGATCACGTACCACTATCGCTTCTGCCTGCCGAGCGGCTCGCGCAGTCCACCATCGCGCCCAGGCACGTCGTAGCGGGCCGATACCCTGTCCAATCCACGCGACACGACACCCGGCGCGCCGTGCCAGCCAGTGAACACCCAGATAGTAGACGATGGAACGCGCACTGGTGATATCCTGAAGCAGGCTTCCTCCTCCCAGCACGAACAGGCGACTGCAACGCAGGGCACGCCACATCATCGGCAAACTGCTACGGGGCACCGCTTCCACCGAGTGCTCGGCTTGCGTCTGTATCGGACTGGCGCTGAGCACTCGAATTGGGGCGTGGAAACCCGCCTCCCGCAGGGCGTGCGCCATGCCAGCCAGAACCGCTTCATCTCCCACATTGGCGAAGCCGTAATACCCGCAGACGAGAACGCCATCTCGGTTCATTTGCGCACCAGCTTCGCCCCGTAACGTATGGCGAGATATACCAGCGTTCCTATTATAACACCCAGTGCCCAGCCCAGCAAGATACGGGGCAGTGAGAGTGCCAGTGGGGTGTGGATGTGGCACAGCGTGTTGACCACGGATGCCTGTCCAATCACCCCTATCAGCAAGAGCGGTACCCACGCCGCGCGGGCTATACCGGCAGACGAGAGCGCCAGCGCCAGGAACAGCGCGGGGTGTCCCAGCAGAAACTCCTTCGTGCGCGGACGCGCCAGCAGATACTGCTCGAGCAACGCGCGCATCCTCATCTCGAGGCTGGATACGCCCACGCCGGGTTCGTTGCCGGTACGCATCAGCACCAGCGCCAGCACCACCATCGCGCCCAGCACCGCCACCGCCAGCCCTACCGTAATCGGGTAGCCGGTCATCTGCCTCCAGCGCTGACGCATCCTTTGCACCGCGTCGGCAAAGGACGAGGCTTTTACCGTATCCAGCGCGTAAGCAAAGCCAACCACCAGAACGGGCACAAGATGCGCCAGCTTAATGCCTGCAAACTGGTTCGCTTTCACCATGAAGGGCAGTGACCCGAGCAAAGCCACCACGTGCAGACCACCAATCACGCTGAGCAACGTCAAGCCGATCATTGCAGAGAACGCATACCCAACCGGCGCACGCCGCTGTTTCAGAACATCTGTCAGCAGAAATCCGAGGCAGGGAAACGCTACCGCCGCTGCCAGCGCGCACGCTTTGCGTCCCGTCTCGCCCCCGAAGTGTGCAAGAATGGCTCCAACGGCAAACGCCGCGAGTGTCAGCCATGCCGAAGGACGCAGGGCAAATAACCGCTCCAGGACCAGCACCCCTGCCACCAGCGCTGACCCTCCAGCCATCAGCCATATCCAGCTGGGAAGACTGGGGGCGGTGAAGGGGCGCGGTTCGCCCGTACGATAACCAGCCTTGTTGAGAGAGGCTCGCAGCTGGGCAAGGAAACGGCTTGCTCCCTTCAGAGGCTCCTCGTCGATACTGCTGGGCAGACGCACGTAGCACAGGCGGATGTTGCGCTCACGGACGGCGCGGGTGTAGCGTTCCAGCAGCTCGCCCGGGGCAAGAGTTGCCATCTCAGCCGTGGTGACGCTGTGCACGCGTACGGTGCGGTCAAGCAGGAGGCGTGTCAGGCGCTCATCCCCCTTCTGCTTGCCAAACTCCACCGAGCCGTATAGCATGCCCGCCTCGCGCATGGCGCTGGCAGTTCGTGGCAAAAGCGCGCGGAAGCCCAATACCTCGTCGCCGCTGAAGACCACCAGCGTGGCGCCTGCGCGTCGGGCATCCTCAATAGCAGCCTGTATGCGCTGAGGGGTGACTGCCGGGCTGTTCCCCAATCGGGCAATGAGCGCCAGTCCTGCAGACGAGACGGTCTTCGCCAGCGCACGGTCCATGCCGACTACTATCTGTTGAAATAACAGCGGGGAAACAGGAACAGAAAAGCCCTTAGCCCCGCCGGTATCCGTATACGCATAAACCAGCACTCCGGGACTGGCACGAAGCGTATCCAGCAGTTTCTTGCGTGACGGGGTGCTCACCGTTCGCCAGAGAGCAGGGGAAGATTGCATCCGTCCGACCGATTGCCGCAGACGCTCGACCACCTGTACCGAGGATGCCCTGACAATGGGCTGTGGGAACCTCGGATACAGCTCCCATGTCAGCTCACCAGAACGAAACAGGTCTTCTACGGTCTGCTCGTTGAGGGCGACGCCGGTTGCACCTGCTCGCTTCATCTGTAGCAGTATTTGCCTAAAACTTATACCTGTATCTGCGCTGATCTGCAGCAACTGCTCGCCGTCCAGTACAATGCCAACCCGCCGGTTCAGCGCTTCAGCGCGCCAGCGTGCGCCAAAGGCTAAGACCGAGGCAACCGTACCCAGAACAACCAGTAACCAGCCCAGCCGATGCCACATCCGATGATGCTCCTCTGTCCGCTTTCGTCTTTGTGTTTGCTGATGCGTTGCCCATTTCGGCAAATGGAAGCGGGATACCTGTTCATCGGGACGGAGAGGCTTGGCTAGAAGTCGGGAGGCAGGTGACGATGGTAGTATGTTCTATAACGCAGCTGCCGGAGGATGCGATTTCTTCCCAGAATGAGGATGGTAGCCGCTCCCGCCACAAAGCCTCCTGCGTGTGCCATCGTGGCAACACCGGGCTGGAACTGGAACTGCATGAGGAACCACAGTCCCAGCAGGAAAAACGCTGGCACGGCAATCACGTCGATGATGAAGAAAAATATGACCAGCACGCGGATGCGCGCGGTGGGAAAGAGCACGAAGTATGCGCCCAGCGCTCCGGCAATCGCCCCGCTGGCGCCAACGGTTGGGACGCTTGAGTAGGCGTTGAGCGCCACATGCGACATAGCTGCCGCCACGCCCCACAGCAGATACCAAAACAGGAACTTCGCGTGTCCGAGCGCATCCTCCACATTGTTGCCGAATATCCAAAGGTAGAGCATGTTTCCGCCAAGATGCAGGAAGCCCGCGTGAAGGAACATGGAGGTGAATATCGTCAGGTAGTGCGGTGTGACTGGGGGGAGCTGGTACTCACATGTGCCAGAGATGGTACACGGGATCATGGCGTATTCGAACAACGCCCGTGGAGCACCCCAACCAATCAGCTTGTCGTAGAGGAACACAAGCACGTTAACGATGATCAATGTCACCGTCACGATGGGAAAGGAGCGAGTTGGGTTTTCATCGCCAAGCGGTATCAATGGAACGAACCTTCCCTATGATTTTGCTGTGTTCAGTATACCCAAATCGGCAAGAGCTGAAAAGCGCCTGAGAAAGTTTGAACCTTTTGCGCTGTTCCTGCGTCTAAACATCTGAAACGTTTTAGCCTTATTGCATCCGTACTAGCAAGAGGGACCACGAGCAGCATCAATTCGGAACCGTTTGGGCGTGCCCGAGGCACGCCCATCTTTTTTACTGCGGACTCAGCCCGTTTGAGGCGCGTCGCACCACCCACGACCACACGCCCCACGTCATCGCGGCACCAACAGCCATCCAGAGTGCGAAACGCAGTGCCGACTGCCAGAAGCCTCCTCGCTGATCGCGCTGTTGTTGTCGCTCGGCTTCCTGCAGACTGCGGGTTGCCAGAGCGTCGGATGATAGCTTTGTCGCCTGAAGCAGCGGCGCAGGGTTGGCGTCCTGCTGGGACGTACGCGGCACAGGCGCTGGTCGCTCTGCCGGCATCGGCTGAGAGACCTCCACCAGCGGCGGAGGCGCGTCCTGCAGCTGCCTCAAGCGGGTCGCATCATCGAATTCGCGAGACAGTCCGTTCGCTTCCTGTGCACCGCGCTGGTCAAAACCGATTGCCAGAGCGCAGGAGCTAATCGCTGCCATCGCCATAGCAACAGCCCAGAAACGGATGGTACTCATTATCCTGCACCTCCATAAACCACCCGCCACTCTCGGGGCAACATCTTCGGTGCGCGTGGCAGGTCGATATCAATCAACGGTCGTGTGCCGGGTCCCCGGTCGCGGATGCGGTTATCGTAGTTGATACGCAGTGGAAGGCTATACAGCACCATCGCCTCGTCCTTGCAGATGATGGAGCCGTTGATGGTGCATCCGCCGCCGCCTGTCGCGATGTTACCGCCTCCTACGAAGTTGGTGTACAGGATGGCGTCGATCTGATTGATGTTCTCGCTGATGGAGCTAATCGTATCATCAGAGTAAAGAGACTGATATCGCTTGCGCCCATAGCTGTCGGTCTGTGTGGCGTCGTAAGCCGGTATCAGGTTGCCGAACTCGTCGTAACGGGGCTTCGTGAACGGCGGCCTCATGTAGTTCAGCGGGTAGTATCCAAAGTTCTTCACGTTCCCCATGATGACACTCCCGCGCGCCGCCAGACCGAGGATGTCTCTCTTTTCGTTCTGCCGATCGATGGCGCTGGGGTTCGTGCCACGGAAGTCTGGGGGGTCCTTATAGCGCACACTGCCCACGATGTGCACGTTGCGTCCGGCATAAAGAGTGCCCTGGCCCTGCACGAAGCCTTTGATGACCACATCGCCGGTGAAGGTAACGGGTCCGTGGATGCGGATGGGTCTGTCCGAGGTGCCAATCAGGATGGCAGAGCCGTTTACCACGCCGTTGGTAGAGATGCGTTGATAGCTGCTGGTTGTGGAGTTCCACACCTCCACATACGCCCCCTGTCCGAAGTCGGGGTTCGGGGTGCCGTCGGAGAAGGTCTGCCTCTGGTCCACGTAGTTCTGCGAGAGGTTGATATAGCGGCTGATCTCGTCGAGGTCAGGCATGGGCAGCTCCTGTGTTGGTGTGGGATCCAGCATCGTGCCGGTGTAGCTCCTCGTGCCTCGCGCATCGGCGACCACTGCCCCCGACACCCTGCCGTTGATAATGCCTGCCGTCTGGTCGTAGATCAGGTCGCGCCACTGCTCGTACGTTTGTGAACCCTTTGCGCCGTGTCGGGTAGGGTCGTACGCCTGACGTGCCCGCGCGTTGTTCAGGCTGTTGTAGTAGGTGTTCGTCCACTGTGTGGGGGTGATGTTCACAAAACCGGCTGCAGGCGGTATCAGCTTGTTGTTGGCGGTGGCGTAGACGCTACCGTTAATGGTGGGGGCGCCGCCGCTGAAATCGAAGTTTCCATTGGCGCGCATGTCGCCGTTGACGATAAGGTCGTTTGCGCCGAAGCCGTACATCCAGCCGTAGTTGTTGGCGAAGTAGGCGTAGTCGAACACAGCGGAACGCTCGAGTGTAAACTCCATTGTGTGCTCCACCATTGTGCGCGGTTCGTCTGCGTCCAGCGCGCCGTCGCCGTCGCGATCGACCCAGCCAACGGAGCGGAAGGTCAGCGTCCGGCTGAAAGTGCTGTTGATCTGTTGCCCGACGACGCCTGCAGCGTAGCGCAATCCGCCGCCAACACTCCCGCTGACGGTAGCCCGCGGGTTCTGAGGGGAGGCATTCTCCCAGGGAACGAAGCTGTCGAAATCCTGCTCTACTTTGAACGTTTTCCATACCTGCATCTTCTTATATTCCAGTCCAGCCTCGGCGGCATACAGGGTTCGCAGCGCGTTCTCCTCGCGCGCTACATGGTGCAGTCCGCTAGTGCCCAGGCTCACCAGCGCTGTACCCAAGCCAAACGACATAAACAGCACAAGCAGTGCCGTAATGAGCACCGCTGCCTTCTGATGTTTTCGCAGATTCCGCTTTCTCATTTCGTGCGCCTCCTCTCACCGGTTACGCAGTACCACCATCTGCTGCACTCGATGAGTGCGCAAGCCAGCAGGTGTATTGACCCGTACACACAGGCGGACAATCACCGTGCGACTGGTGTCGCCGTAAGCCATCGCGAACAGGGGATAGGTGCCCCCATACTCCGGATCGCTGGTGACGATACCGCTTAACAGCGGCTGACCGTTGCCACTGAAGTTCCACGTCAGGTTGCCATTGACGAGCGCGAACCGTCCCGTGGTGCCATCCATCGGGTAGTAGTAGATCGTCCTCCCGCTATCTGCAATCATGACGGAGCGTGCCGAACGCAGTTCACTGGTAATACGGCGCATGGCAAGCGTAACGTCCATCACCGTGGTGACGTCGTGCGAGTTGCGGTGCCACGCGCGAACGGAAGCGCTCAACAGCGGCATCAGCGCGAGGATCAGCAAGAGAGTGACCGAAGATGCAACAAGCACCTCAATTAGCGTGAAGGCGCCAGACGCGTTTCCCGTTCTCATCCGGCGTCTGGGAGAGATACCCACGGTGACACGTTCGCTATATCGCATCTTCGCACACCCCCCGAGTCCTCTCACAGATTGGTCACCAGCGTGCGCAGTTCCACCGTCTGCTGGCGCCCATTCCGGTCCATCCAGCTGACCCGCACGACCACCCGCCTCACGTCCCACTCGGTGTCCTCTATGACAATCTGTCCCGTACCCTGAGGCAACATGCGGGCAGGGCTTTCGTTGCGGGTGTTATCCGTGTTCGTGAAAGAGAAAGGCGAGGTGTTCGGCTGGGCGTCGATCAAGCCGTATGCGCGCAAGCCGTCGTAGTTCAGGTTGCCGTAGCCCAGCAGTTTCACCGCCTCCATCCGCCGTTCAGCCAGCATCAGCGCCGTGGCGCGATACTTCGCTCCGCCGCTCAGCCGTTCGGCCACAGGGTAGAGCGCACCAAACACAACCGCCACCACTCCCAGCAGGAAGATGGAGAGCACAACCTCCATCAGGCTGAAACCCGACCGTCGTCTGCGCCGCATTGTCTGCCTCCTCAGTCAATCTTGTGTCCCAGAGTCGCCTCCAGGGAGCACTGTGGTGGCGTGCTGACGTTGTTCATCGTGTAGACTCCACCAGACGGGCACGAGCTGGTGGCGAAGTTGGCTGGGTTTCCTTTGAGATACTTGCCGGGACCCACCAGGTCGGACCAGTCCGGCGTATCGGTGGCTTCCCGGTTGTGCTCCATCGCCCACTGATACTTAGCGCTCTCAATACGCCGTAGTGCCGCGATGCAGGTGTTGCGTTTGCTCGTCTCTCGTGCGTGCGAGAAGTTGGGCAGGGCGATGGCTAACAGCACGCCGATAATCAGCACCACGATCATCATCTCCACGAGAGTAAAGCCCAGACGGTGTTTGTTGGACATAGTGGATCACCTCCAGCTCGTTCGGTCCCCGCGCGGGGCTAAACAAAGAGCCGATGGGGAAACGCAGGGTGGTGATACCCATCGGCTCTACAAAAACTGGCAGGGCTGTCCGTATCGCTACGGAAGCACGTGCGTACCGCCGATGCTGCAAGTTGGGTTGGTGCCGATGGCCCCCACAGTATAGGTGCCGCCAGACGGGCACGAAGGCTGGGACTTCAGGTAGGTCGGCACCAAGTTTGTCATGGCGCAGGTTGCACCATCGGACAGGTTGTTGTCCATCGCGTACTGCTCTTTCGCCGCGTCGATCTGCTTCAGGTTCGCCACGCAGGACCTCGCACGGCTGCTCTCGCGGGCGCGCACGAAGTTGGGCACAGCGATGGCAAGCAGGATGCCGATAATCAGCACCACGATCATGATCTCGACAAGGGTGAAGCCTCGCTCGGCGCGTGCCTTTCGGATCAGGTTGAACATTCTCGGAAACACCTCCTGAGAGTGATTTCATTGAGGTCTTTCCATACTGAGAATGTGCGAACCACAGGATTTTTGCGAGTTTCGGTCTTCACAGTCTGAGCAAAGGAGGCGCGATCGCTGACGGAGTATTCATGATGCGGGAGGTGGACTAATGCAGATCGAGGTTGTTTCCTACGGCGGCTGGCAGAAGTGCCTGCGCATGACCAACAACGAGGTGGAACTGATTGTGACCGCGGATGTGGGTCCGCGTATCATCCGGTTCGGATTCATCGGCGGAGCCAACGAGCTGGTAGAGTATCCCGAGCAGATGGGACTGACCGGCGGCGATGAGTATCGCGCCTACGGTGGGCATCGGCTCTGGATCGCGCCGGAGGTGGTGGAACGCACCAAGCACCCGGACAACCTGCCCGTGCAGTGGACGCAGGAAGGGGAAGGACTGCGCGTCACCGCTCCGGTGGAAGCCGGAACCGGTATCCAGAAATCCATGCGTATCTGGCTGGACACGGTGCGCAACCACGTGCACGTGATACATCGCATCATCAACCATAACGTCTGGTCCGTCACCCTGGCGCCGTGGGCATTGACGGTGATGGCGCCGGGGGGCAGGGTCATCGTACCGCAAGAACCGTATCGTCCGCACCCGGACTTTCTGCTTCCCGTGCGCCCGCTGGTGCTGTGGGGCTACACCGACATGAGCGACCCGCGCTGGCGCTGGGGCAGGCGCTACGTGCAGCTAAAGCAAGATTCAGGCGTGCAGACCCCGCAGAAGTTCGGGGCGCTCAACACTCTCGGCTGGGCGGCGTATGTGAACGGCGACCGCATCTTTCTCAAGCGCTTCCGTTACGACCCCAAATCCACCTACCCCGACTTCGGTTGCAACTGCGAGTTCTTCACCAACAACCGGATGCTGGAGGTGGAAAGCCTGGGTGGACTGAGCACGCTGGAACCGGGTGAGTGGGTGGAACACGAGGAGCACTGGTACCTGTGGCGCGGGGTTACGGTAGGGGAGACGGACGAGGAGATCGACGCCGTGCTACCGCGTCTTCTGGAGCAAACAGCAGGCTAACCGTCGGTAGGCATGGGAGAGTGCGGGAGGGCGCCAGGCTCGGGATGCACAGGCGATGAGATGCTGTTCCTGAGGGCGCGTACCACGTTTGTTGAACTCGTGCTCTGCGCTGTGCTATAATCGCCAGTAGAACCATGCACATTCCCGATGCCTATCTCAGTCCGGTCACTCATGCCGTAGCCGCTGGGGCGATGGCGCCTCTTTGGGCGGTGGCGATACGGCGTACAGCCAGAGGTCTCTCCGCGCGGCAGGTTCCTCTACTGTCGCTGGGAGCGGCATTCTGTTTCACCATTCAGATGTTCAACGTCCCCGCGGTGGGAGGCACGACCGCGCACGCTGTGGGCGCGACCTTGCTGGCGGTTCTGCTGGGACCCTGGTCGGCTCTGCTGACGGTGTCGCTGGCGCTGGGCATTCAGGCGCTGTTCTTCGGCGACGGCGGGGTGCTGGCGCTGGGTGCGAACTCATTCAACATGGGTTTTGTGGGCGCGTTCTCGGGGTATGGCGTGTATCGCCTGCTGAAGGGGCGCGCGGAGGTGCCGAGCGCACGGGCGTTGTTCGCCGCGGGAGCGGGGGCATATGCAGGCTCGGTAATGGCGGCTGTCAGCACGGGCGTCATGCTGGGCATTCAGCCGCTGGTCGCGCACGATGCACAGGGGCGCGCGCTGTATTTTCCCTTCGGCGTGAACGTGGCGGTTCCGGCAATGGCGCACATCCACCTGCTGGTCGCCGCGCCAGTGGAAGCACTGGTCACCATCACCGCGCTGGCATATCTCTGGCGCAACTTCCCCGAGCTCGTAATCCGACAGAAGGTGGTGCGAGCGGACAAGCCTCTGCGCCTGTGGGCGCTGTTCGTACTGGTGCTCCTGTTGACCCCGCTGGGCTTGCTGGCTACCGGCTCGGCGTGGGGCGAGTGGGAAGAGGAGACTCTGCAGAAGCTGGTGGGCTACATCCCGGCAGGCATCCGGCAGTTCGGCGAGGGCTCGTTGACCCCGATTCTGCCCGATTACAGCCTGCCCGGACGCGAGGGACGCGGCTGGGAGGTGGTCGGCTACATCCTGTCCGCCATCGTCGGGGCAACCATCACCGGCCTGATTGCGCGTTCTCTGGTGCGCAAAGCTCTTCCCGCGCCGGCAGACGCCGCGGGTGGCGGTCAGCCGCTGGAGGTACTTCCCGACTGGATGACCCGTCCAGAGGAGCCGCGCTCAGTGACTGTGCGGGACCACGCGCGAGGGCGCTGGCTGGAACGCACCCTGCTGAACCTGCGTGAAGCCGTGGCGAACGCCATTGCCGCAGAGGAATGGGCGCGGGCGCCGGGCTACCTGCAGAGCCTGCACCCACTGGCGAAAACGCTGTCGGCGCTTGGCGGGCTGGTTGCGGTGTCGCTGGCGCGCGAGGCTTCGGTGCTGATAGCCGTGCTGGTGGGCGTGCTGGTGTTGACCGTGCTCTCGCGCCTGTCCTTGCGCGCCTTTCTCCTTCGGGGCGGTGTGACGGTGATGCTCTTCGGGCTGGCGGTCTCGCTGCCGATGATGCTGAAAGCGGTCACACCGGGCAACCTTGTGTGGGCGCCGTTCAGTTGGGAGGCTCTGGGGGTGAGCGACGCCGGACTTCGGGCTGGGGGTCTGCTTCTTTTGCGCATCAGTGCGGCGGTGTACATCGCTCTGTTGTGGAGCCTGACCACCCGCTGGCATCTGCTTTTGCATAGCCTGCGCACGTTGAGGGTGCCTCGCGTGATGGTGACCGGCTTCACGTTGACCTACCGCTACCTCTTCACGCTGTTCGACACCCTCGCGGAGATGATCCTGGCGCGGCGCAGTCGTCAAATTGGAGCGGTGCAGGCTCAGCAGGCGCGCGCATACGCCGGGGCGGGCGCTGCGGTGCTCTTCGCCAAGAGCGCCACGCTGAACGAAGAGGTGTACCTGGCGATGCGCTCGAGGGGTTATGACGGTGACCTGCGTGGCGCCTATCCCCGCCGGTGGGCGTGGCGCGACACATTGTGGCTGGCGCTGGCTCTGCTGTGGCTGGCAGGGGCATACTGGATGGGAGGATGGAATGTCGGTTAAGGAGCTGCTGTATCATGTGGAGCAGGTAGAGTTTGTCTATCCGGACGGCACGCCTGCGCTGCGGGGCGTTTCGTTTGAAGTATGGCGCGGGGACCGTGTAGCCATTCTGGGCGTGAACGGTAGCGGAAAGTCCTCGCTGTTACGCCTGCTGAACGGCTTGCTGGAGCCGACCGGAGGGGTCGTGCGCTTTTCGGGAACCCCATTGACGGAACGCAACCTGAACGACCCCGCCTTTGGCAGAGGTTTCCGCCAGCGGGTGGGGTTTGTGTTTCAGGATGCCGACGCGCAGCTGTTCAATCCCACGGTGTGGGACGAAGTCGCGTTCGCGCCCAGACAGATGGGCTTGCCAGAGGAGGAGGTGCGCACACGCGTCGCGGACACGCTGAACCTGCTGGGCATTACACATCTGGCAGAGCGCGCGCCTTTCCGCCTGAGCGGCGGTGAGAAGCGCAAGGTGGCAATCGCCTGTGTGCTGAGTATGAACCCGGAAGTGCTGTTGATGGACGAGCCTATAGCCGGTCTGGACCCACGGATGCAGTTCTGGCTGGTGAACACGCTCAAGCTTCTGCACGAAGCGGGCAAGACTCTGCTGATCGCCACGCACAACCTGCACCTTTTGCCCGATATCGCCGACAGGGTACTCATCCTCTCGGAGGACCATCGGTTGCTGGCGGATCTGTCGGTGGAGCAGGCGCTGGAGGACGAGCAAACACTGGTGGACGCGGGGCTTCTGCATGAGCACCTGCACGCACACGGCAGCACCGTGCACTCACACCTGCACCCGCACGAGCATCATCATTGAGCGTGATGCATACTCCCCCGCGCCAGCGAGGCGAACACACCCAACAGGCTCATCAAGGTGGACACGCCAAAGGCGATGCGCATACTGCGAAACAGCGCCTCTCCATGCTCCGGTGATAGTGGCTTGCCGTGCAGTGTAAAGGTAAAAATCAGCAGAATCATCGCCATGCTGAGGCTCTGACCCAGCATTCGCGCGGTGCTCACCACCGACGATGCCACTCCATAGCGCCTGCTGCTCACCGCGCTCATGATGGCGTTCACGTTGGGGGAGGAAAACAGGGCAAAGCCCAATCCCGACAGCGCCAGGATGATAGCCAGAAAGAGTATACTTGCCTGGTAAGGCATCAGCGCATATGCCAGCAGACACAGTGTGGTGAGCAGCATACCCGACGACGCCACCACGCGCGGCTCGCGCCGGTCGGACAGGGCGCCTGCCAGTGGAGAGAACGCCGCCTGCACCACCGGTTGCACCAGCAACAACATGCCGGTTGCCTGCGGGGTGAAGCCGCGCACCGTCTGCAGATACAGTGACAGCAGGTAGCCTACGCTGAAGGTGGCACCGTAGTTCAGCAGGGCGGCAAGGGTGGAGAAACTGAAAACAGTGCTCTCGCGGAACATCTGCAGGGGCAGTAACGGATGTTGCTGTCTGCCTTCATATACCAGAAAGGCAACCCCCAGCGCACAGGCAAGAACACCCAGCACGGCTCCTGCCGCTTTGAGGGTCACCGCGCTCATCAGCAAGGTCAATGCCAGGCAGTAGAGCACGGCGCCCACCGTATCAAACCGCTCGCCCTGCGCTGGCGACCACTCGTGTTGGACGCGCCGCCCGAACCACCAGGTGACCGCCGAGAGCACCACGACCACGTAGAAAATGGCGCGCCAGCTCGCTTCTTGAGTGAGGAAACCGCCCGCGACGGGACCGACGGATAGCCCGACGTAGACGGTGGCGGTGTTGTAGCCCAGTGCCTTGCCTCGCTCGCCAGGC
>OGCI01001107.1_pt1 | contig 24641 bp, 18 predicted proteins | sample 1570021 | NCBI WGS metagenome assembly OGCI01 (sample SAMN06264664, study PRJEB24512) | hot springs metagenome | isolation source: Hot spring water | place: South Africa: Tshipise | collected 2015-06-21 | reverse complement strand
GATAGAAAGAACCATGCCTAACAAAACGAGAAAAGAAGGGATCTTAAAAAACACTCCTACAATAAGTTGACACCATCCTCTCTCTTCACCTTTTGACACATGCAACTATTGTTGCTAAAATAGCTACAAATATATTTCCGATTTAAACATAATGTCGCATTCATAACTCAAGGGGTTCGCTGTCATATTGAGCTAACGGGTTACTTTTTGCACCTACACACCTTGAGCATGGCAAAAACTATTGGAAGTCGGAGAAAATATGTAAAGGAATCCAAAACACTTGAAACGAGCACGAAAACCTTTAAGGAATTGCGCATCCTATCTTTGAAAGAGATAGGATGAATTATTGCTGATAACGGAGAGATAGTTTAAAATTACGAGAAACCGTGAAGCTTACAAACCATGAAAAAGGTGGAGAGAAATTTGACATTTTCCTAAAAAGAGACAAAACTCACCTATAAAGGTGCAAAGGAGGCCATGAAATCCGTGAAAAATAGAGAGAGATTGGACCAAACCAGTAAGCAACTCATGCTCGAAGGTATCTTGGCCGCTCTTGGGGAAGCCCTATATTCTCCGATTACTGCCATCCACCCCTATGGCACCACGGTTCTCCTCCTCTGCTTTGCAGGAGTAATCATTGGAGGAATGGGAAACTTGCGGGGTACTTTCTTTTCCTCTTTCGTGCTCGGGATGGTTATCTCCCTTACCGCCCGTTATTGGCCGGCGCAGAAACCATGGTTTTTGTAGCCCTGGCTCTCGTTTTACTTTTCCGACCAATAGATGTTTGAGTCCGTGTGGATAACGTGTCTCTCGTCAATACACAAACCACTCCAGCATGGGAAAGGAGTGGTGTTTTTTCTATCTCGATGAGCTTCCAGTCGTGTTTCTATCCCTTTCGTTCGTGGAAATGGAATACAATCGGTACCAAACCCGGCATAAGGATTTATGGTAAAGATTTTTATCCACCCACATTTGCCATGATCAAGTAAGGAGGATAGAAAGAGTAAAAGTGTTCCTCAAGGGTAAAAAAATGGAGGTGAATCCTCATGCTCATCAAAACCAAAATATATGCGGGTTTCCTGCTCTCGGTGATCATAGCAGGAAGTATCGGCATGACCGCACTCTTTGCTCTCCGAGAGGTGCAATTTTCCTTCCATAGGGTAGAAACCTCTTTTCCTTTCCTTCTCGCTACCTCACGTCTCAAAGATATCCTCTCCCAAAACAATGTTCTCTTATCCTCTTACCTCCTCGAAGAGGATCCGGAACGTCTCCAAACTATGACTACTTCTTTTGAAGCCTTAAAAACGCGCTTCAACATGTACTTAGATGCACTGCACTCAGGAAGTAGTGCTTCTGCTTTCATGAGTCAATATGCTACTCTGTGGGAAAAAGAGCAATTTCCGTACCTTCTTACCCCCTCCCAAGAAATTCTTCCTGAAGAAAAACTCCAAGGATTCCAGACCCTCCAAAGAAATCACATGGACAAAGCTGAGGCACTCCGAAAGGCATGGCAAAATCGTATCATCACTGCCCGTACCCGTAATGAAAAAGCGGTGAGTATAGACAAGCCCTTGAGCGAGGTGTTTGCCTTCATCAAAACCATGGGCGAAAAGATTAAAACCCAAACCGACCCCTTAGAAGGAATCTACCGCACCCTTTTTGAAGCTTCTTTTCTCGGTGATCCTCATGGTCAGATTCGGACCAGCATTCATTCCTACTTTGATGAACTCCGTGAAAACGTGCAAAATGCCGGATTTTCTGAAGAGGTCAAAGGCAATCTCCTTGCCGGAATCGACAGCTTTGCAAGGCAGTGCGAAGAGTTCATGCAACTCATACTCGATCCCACCGCGACGAAAAGTGAGGAGCAATTCATGGAATTTAACCAAGCCTATCAAACTCTCCGTGGTGAATTTGAAAAGCTACGCCTCGACAGGTGGGTAGAGCGATTCAACATCTTCGATCGGGAGAGGAAAAACTTTCTCCTTTTAGACCAGGATGCCAAAGAAAGCGCCCGAAACTTTGCCGACAGTGTATTAGGGAGCTTAGATAAATTTTTCGAAGGGGATTTTCGCAAACTCTACGCTTCGGACACGACAAAAACGGTGATTGAAGAAAGCTTCACCCCGCTCAAAAACCTATGGCAAGAGGTTACCCAACTTGACGAACAACTGACCCTCCTCGACCAGGAAATCATGAACTTCATGAGCGAGGTTCACGATACCGAGCAAAACCTCACTCAAATTATGGATGCCGTGAATCAAGAAGTTCTCGAGCATTTCAATACGGAAATGGGTGACGTCAAAGAAACCCAATCGAATCTCATCCGAACCCTCTATCTTACCATCGCCATAGCTATCATCATCACCCTTATCTTGAGCTTCACCCTTTCGCGGAGCATCACTTCTCCTCTTTACCGGGGTGTCGTTTTTGCTAAAGAGCTTGGGCAAGGCAACATGACCCAAGAACTTACCACAAAGCGTAAAGATGAACTGGGAATGCTTCTTTCCTCTCTTCATCAAGCATCTTCCTCCCTTCGTCACTTCCTGCAGGAAGTTTCTTCTTCAGCGCAAGAAACGATTAAAGCCACGGAAACCCTTCGCCACACCTCGCAGGAAATAGCACAAACCGGTGAACAAATAGCGCAAACCGTGGCTCAAGTAGCACGTGGCTCGGAAGAGCAGAGCCAAAATTTGATCGCCGTTTCCCAACGCATGGAAAAACTGGTTGCCGAAGTACGTACAACCAGTACAGAACTTCTCGTGCAAACTGAAAAAGCATTACAAGCTCTTAACGAAGCACAGAAAATTCAAGCCCAGATTCATAGTGTAGGAGAAAATTTAGAAGCAATGAAAGAAGCGGTTGATTCCGCCTTTGTGGCTACCGATAGAGGACAAAAAACCTTGTCGGCGGTCGTACAATCCATGCAAGCCATTAGAGAATCGGTATTCTCAGTGGGAGAGGCAATAAAAAAATTAGGGCAAAGTTCGCAAGAAATTGGGACCATTACCGATCTCATCACCGGCGTTGCAGAGGAAACGAATCTCTTAGCTTTAAACGCGGCTATTGAGGCGGCACGGGCCGGAGAAGCAGGGAGAGGGTTTGCCGTAGTGGCCGAAGAGGTACGCAAATTGGCGGAAGAATCCGCTCAAGCAGCGCAGAAAATTGCTTCCCTCATCATTGAAGTACAAAAGGGAGCAGAAAGCGTGGTTCACTCAATGGAAGAGAGTCAAAAGAGGGTAAGCGAAGGAAACGAGGCGGTGGAAAATGCTCGACAAGCTTTCCAAGAAATCTTCGCTGCCAATAGCATCGTCACCGAAAAAACCCAAACCATTACTCAGTCCTTCACCTTAGTAGAGAATTCGGTCCAATCAATTACTCATCTTGCCCAAGAGGTAGCCACCATCTCTACTGGTAACGAGAATCGCATGAAACAAATTATGGATACTGCCGAAGAAACCTTCCAGGTTCTCAGTGACGTCGCCTCCATTTCCGAAGAAAATGCCGCAGCCGCTGAGGAGGTAGCAGCCTCTTCTGAGGAGCAAAATGCCGCACTCCAAGAAATTGAGAACATCGTCACGGAAATGGTGGGAAAAACTCAGGCTTTAGAAGAAGACCTCAAGCAATTCACTATCTAAGGGTAAATCAAATCCTTGAGGGGTCAAGAAGAGGGGAAAGAAGGGGTCTCCTCTTGACAAAGGAGCCTCCCTCAGCTATTAACCCGGAAAAAGGGGGAAGGTCGATGAACAATTTCGTTTACTGCAATCCCACCCGGATTTTCTTTGGGAGAGGGGAAACAGATCGCGTGGGTAAGGAATGCAAAAATTTCGGCCAAAGGGTGCTCCTCGTTTACGGCGGAGGAAGTATCAAACAAAGCGGTCTCTACGAGCGGGTGATCCACCGCCTTAGTGAAGAGAATTTAGAAATTTTTGAATTGAGCGGTATTCAACCAAACCCCCGGTTAGACAAAGTTCGCGAGGGGGTCAATATATGTCGAAAGCATGGAGTCGACATCATTTTGGCAGTAGGGGGAGGAAGTGTCATCGATAGCGCCAAAATTATCGCCGCAGGGGCGTGTTACTCCGAAGATCCTTGGGACTTCTTCACCGGGAAAACGGAAATAGGTAAAAAACTCCCTTTGGGAACCATTTTGACCCTGGCTGCTACCGGCTCGGAAATGAACCGCAATGCGGTCATCACCAATGAAGTAACCAAGGAGAAAGTGGCGGTCAGAAATCCGGTTCTCTTCCCCAACTTTTCCATTCTCGACCCGGAAAACACCTTTACCACTCCCCGGGAACACACTGTAAACGGTATCGTGGATATGTTTGCTCACGTTCTCGAGCAGTACTTCCATCCTACTCCGGAAACTCCTCTCCAAGATCGTCTCGCGGAAGGGATCATGAAAACCATTATCGAGTATGCTCCCCAGGTGCTCGCCCACCCTCACGATTACCATGCCCGAGCCACCATCATGTGGTGTGGGACCCTGGCCTTGAATCACCTCATCGAAGCCGGAGTTGAAGGAGATTGGGCCACCCATCGCATGGAACTCGAACTCAGTGGAATGTACGATATTCCCCATGGGGCAGGTTTAGCCATCCTCTTCCCCCAATGGATGGAATACGTATTCGACGTCATCCCTCACAAATTTGCCCAATTCGCAGAGAGAGTATGGGATATTCCCTCGCAAGGAAAAGACTTAAACACCCTCGGTCATGAAGGGATTCTCCGCACCAAAGAATGGTTCCGGGAAATCGGTGCTCCCACCAGCTTAACTGAGGTAGGCATTGGAGAAGAACACTTTCAACTCCTGGCCGAACGCGCTACCCGGAAAGGCCCCTTGGGCACGGTGAAGAAACTCTATCCCCAGGATATCGTTACCATTTACCGCCGATCGCTATGATTCCTATCCATACTCTCGGAAAGAGAGGATCATATCCCCCACAAGGAGACCTCCTTGTGGGGGAAAGCTTTCACACTTGAAAGCGCGCTACCGAAGTTTGGAGTTCCTTGGCCATATGGGCCAAAGACTCCACCGCCGAGGTGATCTCCTCTAAGGAAGCGCTCTGCTCTTCGGTAGAGGCGGAAACTTCTTCACTTGCGGAAGCGTTTTCTTCCGCGACCGAGGCGATGGAGGCCAGCTCTTGAGCAATGGTGACGATGCTCGAAGCAACCTCTTCGATGAGCTGAGCGTTATCCTCGGAAAGGGTAACCACTTCCTCAGTAGAACGGGCAATACGATCCTGGTTACGATTGGCTTCGGTGAAGAAACGAGACACTTCTCCAATCTTTACCACCACTTGTTCAATGGCTTGTATGATGTTGCCTAAATTACGGGATACTTCCTGCGCTTGCGAAACGCCATTCTGCACCCGTTCTTCGGCCTGTTTTACCCTCTCCACCACCCCCCGTGTGTCTCCCCGGATTTCTTCGATGAGACGGGCGATCTGTTGCGCTGCTTGGGCTGAATTCTCCGCCAATTTGCGCACCTCTTCGGCCACTACGGCAAACCCTCTCCCTGCTTCTCCGGCCCGTGCCGCCTCAATAGCCGCATTCAAGGAGAGGAGGTTGGTCTGCTCGGCAATGCCGGTAATGAGGTCCACGATCTTCCCAATCTCCTGCGAGCGAACTTCCAATGCAGCAATCGATTGGGTCACTTCTTCGGTGCTCTCGGAAATGGTTTCGATGCTCTCAGTGAGGAGTCCAAGCGACTGGTTCCCTCTCTGCGCCTCTTGGGTAGTCTTTTCTCCTGCCTCACGGGTGAGCTCGAGCGTCTTTTCGATTTCCCGCAAAGCTTTGGTATTCCCCTCTACACTCTCCCGCACTTGGGCTAACAGCTTCAAATTCCTCTCCGTCCCCTGGGAGAGCGCCTGGGTCTTTGCTTTCATGGTATCGGTCCGATGGCTTATTCGGTCGAGCTCTTCACTCTGGTTGGTAGAACCCTGCGCCATTTGGGTAATGGTTTTGGCGATCTCTTGAGTTGCCCGTGACACCTCTTGGACCGAGGAGGAAAGCTCCTCACTTGCCGAGGCCAAGGAAGAAGAATTCCCCAAAATACGAGTCACTAACTCCCGCAATCCCTCAATCATGGCAGCGAAAGCCTTTCCTAAGGCTCCCATTTCATCCTGGGTGTTGAGCGCTACCTGAGCCTTCAAATTTCCTTGTGCCACGAGATGAGCGACTTCTACCAGGCGACGGAGGGGTCTTACGATACTCCGGGTCAAGAGAAAAGCCACCACCAAGGCAATCACTACCAGGGCAAGTACTAAAATGCTCACCACGAGGATACTCTGTCCAAACCGTTGTTGTGCCGCCTTATGTTCTTCTTCCGCCAAACCGAGATTGACCTCGGTAAGCTGATCGAGGTAGTCGCGCATCACTTCGAATTTTTTTTTGGCCTCTCCCAAGGTGAGATCCAAAGCCAATGCCCTCCCCTCACGGGTGTCGGCCTGACGCGCTTCTACAATTTGTCGGGAAAGAGCGACCCATTCCTCTCTTGCTTTCTCGTACTGGGCGACGAGCTTCTGTTCTTCCTCACTTGCCGCCAAAGCCTTGTACTTATTCCACCGTTCTTCCGATTGCTGCAAATTGGCGGTGTACTCCTCGAGGAGTTGGCGAAAGATTTCCGAATCGGTTTTGACAAAAATGAGCGACCGTTCGGCAACCAAGAGCTGTTGGAGATCGCGGTCGATTTCCAAAACCAAATCGATGCTGGGGAGACGGACCGCAAAAATGCTCTCCAGGTTCCGAAAAATGGTCTGGGATAACTGTATTCCCAAATAACCTGCAATTGCACCGAGAACAATCACCGCCACAAACCCTAAAAGGATGCGTGTTCCTACCCGTAAGCGGAAGAAGGGCACTGCGCTCTCCTCCTTTCACTGGGCAAGAAAGGCATCGATATCGATACCGATGACCATTACCCCGATGGTCTTCTCTTCCTCCTGCACCGGGACGGATACCTGCACGAGATAAGTCTGCGCACTCTCGTCGAATTCCACCTCCCCCCAATACAATCTGCCTTCCCCTTCCCGGTAACACTCGGTGAACTTTGCCTCGTCACCCTGCCAATAATCCGAAGTCTTATTGGTGGCAGCAACCAATGCCCCTTGCCGATCGGTGACGAAAATCTCCACCAAATAGGGGTATTCCTCTTGGAGCTTGAATAATTTCTCTACCACCTCGTTCTCCAAAAACGGTTGCATGAAGTCCACCACACCGGGGGTATTCTGCCAGCGCTCGTCCAGAGCTTGAATCTCTTCCAGGGTGATGTTTTTCGCATTCTGCGCCTTCACCGCTTCCACAACTACCGGCTCTTGACCCCAGGCGAGCATCACCTCTTGCGCGAAATCGATGATCTCTTGAGGCACCTCTTCTCCCCCATACGCAAATCCCGCCACAAAGAAAAAAACGCTCACGAAGAGAAAAAAGAAAAGTTTCCTCACTTACCTTCCCCCTTTCGATAGATGAGATGGAAATGCTCAAACCGATCATTTGAAAGTCTTCAATGAAAAAATATGCCAACCAGATTCCAAAATACCGGGACTGCCGCTTTTTCTTGCCGGTTTCTCTACCCTCGTTTCATCCGTAGCGCATACGCTCCGGCTACCTTAATGGCCTCCTCCATACTCACCGCACTGGCCACTCCTTTTCCGGCAATGTCAAAAGCCGTGCCGTGATCCACCGAGGTACGGATGAAAGGCAAACCGGTCGTCACACTCACCGTTCGTTCGAAATCGAGGGTTTTTGCGGCAATATGTCCCTGATCGTGATAGAGGGAGAGAACCGCATCAAAGAAGCCTCGATTGGCTAAATGGAAAACCGAATCGGCGGGAATCGGTCCTTCGACCCGGAATCCGGAAGAACGGAGTATCTCCACCGCCGGGATAATCTCCCGTATTTCCTCATCCCCGAAGAGCCCTCTCTCTCCGCCATGAGGATTGAGGGCAGCTACTGCAATCTTGGGATGGTCAAACCCCAGGGTACGCAGGGCTCGCTCACAGAGCGAAACCGTTTTGACGATACGGGTAGCGGTGACCTGTTGACACGCTTCACGGAGGGAGAGGTGGCGGGTCAAAAAGAAGATGCGCAAATTCTGAACCTGAAACATGGTCAAAGCGTCAGGGCTTTTCGTGAGTACCATGAACATCTCGGTATGTCCGATAAAATCTATCCCTGCTTCATGAATGGCTTCCTTGTTGATGGGGGCAGTTGCCACTCCGTCAAGCTCACCCACCAGGGCAAGCTCAATCGCCTTTTTGACATACTCAAAAGAGGCTCGTCCTGCCCAAGGATTTACCTGACCGAAGGAAATATCACCGGTGATATTTCCAAGATCGAGAACGTCAATGGTACCGGGTTGGTAACGACCCCCATGAGGTTCATGCACCACATGCAGGGAGAGAGAAAGCTCAGTGATTCCCAAAGCCTTGCGCAGGGTTTGCGCCTCTCCGATCACAAGCGGCCGTACTAACGCATAGAGCTCCTCTTTTGCTAAGGCTTTCACCACGATCTCCGGCCCGATACTCGCCGGATCCCCCATGGTAATTCCGATGAGCGGTCGCATGGAAAGAAATTCACCCCTTATTCTCCAATCATCTGGATGCATACCTTAAGTTTTGCGCACTTTTTCTAAATTACTCACTACTACCGCGATGACAATGATGAGACCAATAGTAAAGGTTTGAAAATAAGAGGATACGTTCAAAATATTCAATCCGTTTTGCACAATCCCCAAGAGGACCACGCCTAAGAAAGCACCCAAAACCGAACCTCTTCCCCCTTCAAAGGTCACTCCACCGATAATTGCCGAAGCAAGTGCCCGCAATTCATACCCTTCGCCAGCATTGGCTAAAATATTCCCCAAACGAGACACCAAAACCAAGGAGGCCAAACCGATCAGCGCTCCACTGAAGGTGTAGTTGGCTATCTTCAAACGATCCACATTGATTCCCGAAAGAAAAGCTACTTGTTCATTGCCTCCCATGACTACCAATCGCCGCCCAAATTTCGTGTTGCGCAACAAAAAATGAATCGCGATCACTACCACAAAGAGGACCACTACCGAAATCGGAACGCCCCCCAGTCGTCCTCTTCCCAAAAAAGTGAATTTCCCTTTCAAAGAGAGAAAGAGTCCCTGGGAAATAACCAGAGCGAGGCCGTAATACACGTAATTCATTCCCAAGGTGACGATGAGAGGAATGCACTTACTCTTACTCACGATAATTCCGTTCACCAAACCGCATCCTACTGGAAGGAGAAAACCGATTACAACTGCGGGAAGAGTCGCATATCCCCCCATCACCATCTTACAGATAACCACACCACTCAACCCAATCATGGAACCAATGGAAAGGTCAATGCCCCCCGAAATGAGGAGCAGGGTCATAGACATAGTGGCAATACCTAATACCGCAATCTGCTGAAACACGGCCAAAAGATTTCCCTGACTCAAAAAGCGGGGGTTCAAGAAACCGAAAAGTGCCGACAAAACAATAATGACCATCACGAGAAAAAAGGTTTGCTGGCGGAAAAACTTCGCTCTCTTGCGTTTGGCAAAATCTTCAAGGAGATGTGTTTCCATGGTCCTTTCAGAAAATTGAGGATGAGTCTCCATCACTGGTCACCCCAAAAGCAGAGGAAATGATATTCTCTTCGTTCATCTCTTCTCCCACTAACTCGCGCACCACTTTCCCATGACGGACCACCAAAATTCGATCACACAGGGCTAAAAGCTCCGGGTTTTCCGAAGAAATGAGAATAACCGACTTTCCCTGCCGAGCTAAATCAGCAATGAGACGGTGGATTTCGCCCTTCGCGTTCACGTCGATACCGATGGTCGGTTCGTCAAAGATAATGATCTCCGCGTCTTTCAAAAGCCAACGTGCTAAGATAACCTTTTGTTGATTTCCACCACTCAAAAAACGCACTTCCTGCTCTAAGGAGGGAGTTTTGATGTCCAAACCCTCCACATACTTTTCGACGATTCTATACTCTTCCCTCAAGGGGAAAAAGAATCCTTGGAACTGGTCATCGAGAGACGGTATGGTGACGTTTTTGGCCACACTCAAACCGAGCGCTAAACCGGTCCGCTGCCGATCCTCGGTAATATAACCGAGACCGTGTCGTATGGCATCCTGAGGAGAATGGAGCGACACTCTCTTCTCTTTTATCCAAACTTCTCCTGACCATTTCTTCCACAAACCGAAGAGGGTTTGAAAAATTTCGGTTCTTCCCGACCCTATCAAGCCTGCAATTCCCAGTATCTCTCCCCGATGGAGCACCAAAGAAAGAGGGTCATCTTGGGGAGTCAGGCGGAAATCCCGCACTTCCAAGATCACCTCTCCCTCAATGCTTGCCTTACTCCTCTGAAACGCGCTGACCGCTTTCCCCGCCATCTCTCGCGTAAGCGTGTTCATATCGACCCTTTCCATGCGATGGTGATGACAGGCAACTTGTGACCCATCACGGAGGACGGTAATATAATGGGCTATGGTGAGGATTTCCTCCAAACGATGCGAAATGTAGATAATGCCAATCCCTCTCTGGGCTAAACTCTCTACTAACCCCAACACCATCCGTGTCTCTTTCACATTGAACATAGCGGTTGGTTCATCTAAAATGAGCACCCGGGGCTCAAAGGCGATGGCCCGCGCAATCTTTACGAGCTGTTGTTCGGCCACACTCAAATTCTCTACCCGCTCCTCTACCGGGAGCGTCACTCCCAAGGAGTCCATAATGGTCCGCGCCCGACGTAAAGTTTCACGGTGATTGACAATTCCCAAGCGAGAGGCAATTTCGCACCCGGCAAAGATGTTCTCGGCTACACTCATCTGGGGTACAAGGATATTCTCCTGATAAATGGCTTGAATGCCTAAGGACTGGGCTACGTGAGGAGTAAGGTAGGGAAAGGTTCTTCCATTCACGGCAATGGTTCCGCTATCCGGTCGCAAAAATCCCGAGAGAATTTTAATCAAGGTGGATTTGCCCGCTCCATTCTCACCAACCACACAGTGAATTTCACCGGGGGAAAGGGCGAGAGAAACACCTTTCAAAGCCTGTACACCCGGGAACGATTTGGTTACCTTTTCCGCAACGATAACCGGTTGCATCTCTTCTCAACCTTTCCCCTTCCCCAGGTGTGCCTGGAGAAGGGTGATATCTTTTCTCAATTTAATCTAAACCGCCAATGTAAGCAACCGCTCGCTCGTACGTTTCGTCAGTTACTTCCCAAGGAATGGCTTCGGCCAGGTTTTCTTTGGTAATCGGGATAATGGGAAGGGGGATGAATTTTTCCGGTTTTACCCCTTTCACTACATACTGATACAAATTCTTAAAGGTTAAAAGTCCCTGGAGGGAAACCGGTGCACTCATGGTAGCATCAATTTCACCTTTGGCAATCATTTCAAGACCATGTGGTCCACCCCCGGTAGCCACAATTTTGACCTTACCAAAGAGCCCCGCGTCTTTCAGAGCGTTGATCACGCCGGTTGCCATTTGTTCGTTATTGGCGAAAATGACGTCGAACTGCAAGCCTGATTGAATGGCGTTTTGGGTGACATTCATTGCTTTTTCTGCACCCCAATCCGTGGGTTGGGTCCCTACCAATTCTACCGTGCCATACTCTTTTAACGCTCTATGGAGCCCTTGTTCATAAAGCTCGGTAATACCCATTCCCGGGGCACCCATAACGTAGAAGAGCTTACTCCCCGGATACTGTTCGCTAATAAATTTCCCCGCCGCATAGCCGATATCATCATATTGGCATGCGACACAGGAAATATAATCGAGAGAAGTATCGGCAGGAAGAGAGTTTTCAAAGGTGATGGGAATGCCTGCATTTTTCGCCATTTCATAGAGGGTAACATCCAACTCGGGCGTCATGGTAAACACAGAAATCCCGTCAACCTTTTTGGCAATGAGATCCTCCATTGCTGCTACGGCTTTTTCCAGATTGCCTTCCGGGTCAAGGACAATGGTTTCAATACCTTTCTTCCTTGCCGCGTATTCAAAAGCTAAGATAGAGTAGTTATTCCACACGTCTTTCCGGCTATAAGCGATATAGCCAAAAGTGAGCTTTTTCCCCTCTTGCGCAAGTACCATGCCCCCCAAAAAGAGCACTACCGTTACTCCTAACACCACGAAAACCGTCATTTTCATCCATTGTGTGTTGCTCATCGATGATCCTCCTTTCGGTTTTTGATTCGCTTTGCGACAACCAATCTCCTCCGCTTTCTCCCACCCCCTTAGGAAAAGAGTCTTTTCTCCAGAACGAGAAGGTGCTCCCAAGAACGACGCACCGCCTGGTCAACGACTTCCTTGGGATGGTCAAAACGCCCTTGAAACTCAATTTCTACACTCAAGGGGAGGTCGGTTTTCTCAGGGAGGAGTGGAGAAAGCACCTGCGAAAAATCAATCTCTCCCTCTCCCAAGGGAGGAAAATCCCACACCTTATAGCCTCCACGCTTATCCTTAAGATGCATATGAACAATCCAAGGAAGACAAAGCTTCACATCCTGTTCGGGCCGTTTATTTCCATAGAAGATCACGTTTCCGGTGTCGTAATTAATTCCCACCCAAGGTGAGCGAATTGCCTCCATGAGTTCCCGAGCAACTTCACCATCTTTCAGAAAACCGCCGTGAATTTCAAGGCCGATCTTCACTTGATTGCGCTCTGCTTCCCGGGCAAGAAAAGAGAGATTATCGAGGAGAGCATCTTTTGTTTCCCTTCTCTCAACCGTCCCGGTGTTGACTACCTGCGCACCCAATTCATGCGCCACCCACAGCGCCTTCTCGAGATAGGCCACTCCCTCTGAAGAGGCCAAATCGGAGTGTGCGCTGAGACTCACCACTTGAAGGGAAAAAAAACGCAAGGCTTCTTGGAGGCGATCCAATCCTTGCGGGGCTTCATCGATATCGAAGTGGTTGGTCCAACCCTTGACACAGGCTAATTCCACAAAACGAAAACCTGCCTGGGCAATGCCAGAAAGCGCCTCAAGGAGGGTAAAGCCATGGTACGTGTTAGTAGAAACTGCTAAATGAGAAAACAACTGACCCACTCCCTTTTTTCCCATTATACGCCAAGAACTTGACTTTCCTCAAGTTGCCTCTTTTTGAGGATGCTCTCCTCTCGCAAGAGGAAGAGGCACAGATATTTCCTTGGGACTTGAGATGAGAAAGAAGGGAAGGAAAACGGGGAGAAATTTACCGCATATTCTCCCCTTACTCAACTATCGCAAGAACTGAGGACGGCCTCTTCTTCCGAGCACCATTGCGGCCAGTTGGTGATGATTCCGGTTACCCCGGGTGTCGTTACAAGTTGGCTCAGGCGGCTTCGTTCGTCCACCGTCCATAAGAAGAGTCCAAGGTTGGCCTGACTCAAGAGCAGAGGAAGACTGGGATCAAAGGAGGCAATATCCAAATGGAGAGCCACTGCTCCCAACCGACGGAGGTGTAGAACCACATCGCTGGGGATGGTCTCGATGAGAAGCCCTCCCGCTACATCTGGAGCAATGGTACCGAGATAACGGATGACCTCGCGATTGAAAGAGGAAATGAGTGTTCTTCTTTCCAGGCGAAAGCTCCGTACCATCTCCACCACCTGCCGTACCATGTACTCTTCGCGGGAAGAGAGAAAGTGCCATTGCAGTGGCTTGATTTCGATGTTAAGGAACAAATTGAGCTCGCGACTCAAGGAGAGGGCCTCATAGAGAGAAGGAACCTTCTCCCCAACACATTGGGAAATTGCCCCTCTCGTTTCTCGAGAAGCGATGGTACCGAAAGGGTCACGGGTGATAAACCACGATCCGGCGTCTAACTTCTGGATTTCCCGAAGAAAAAAATCGCTCACCCGCCAGGGAGAACGGTGGGGGAAAACTTCTCGGACGTTGGTGGTCCGAGAGAGGGTGGAATCGTGCATCAACACCAATTCCCCATCCCGGGTCAGTTGCACATCACACTCCCATCCCTGGGCTCCCACCGCATGAGCAACACGTGCCGCAAGGAGGGTATTCTCTGGGGCAAGAGAGCTTGCCCCACGATGGGCGATAATGATGGGTTTTTGCATCACTTACTCACCTCGATCAATCCCTGTACCAACCACCGATGCATGAAGATCACCACCCCGGTAGGTATGGTAGAGGTTAAAATGGTTGCTGCCATCACCACGTTCCAATCCATCAGCCCTTCGGCATTCCCCAGCATGCGCGCCAAACCTATAGCCACGGTATCTAATTTCCGATCAGTGGTGATGAGGAGAGGCCAGAGATATTGGTTCCATCCATAGAGGAAGAGAATCACCGAGAGCGCCGCCATACCCGGTGTACTCACCGGTAACACCACCGACCACAGGCAGCGGAGTGGTCCCGCTCCATCGACCTTGGCCGCTTCGAGTAACTCGCGAGGAATGGTGAGGAAGACCTGGCGAAAGAGCAAGGTTCCGGTGGCTGAAACCATGAGAGGAAGGGTCAAACCGGTAAAGGTATTGATAAGCCGCAAATCAGAAACCACCTTATAGGTGGGGATGATACGGACCTCCAAGGGGAGCATGAGGGTGATGAAAATGAGCCAGAAAAAGAAATCTCGCAAGGGAAAGCGAAAATAGACCACCGCATAAGCAGTAAGAGCTGACACCACTACCTTTCCCACCACGATGGCGAGGGCCATGAGGAAAGAATTCCACATGGTGATCCGTACCGGTGTCCCATTCACTCGTTCTCCTGATCCCACCGACCATGCCTGTTCATAATTATCTACCCCATAGTGACCAGGGAGAAGCGGCATCCGACCCCGGCCGATAGTAGCGGCATCGTGTGTAGAAGCAATAAAGGCAAGATACAAGGGGAAAGCGGTAACCACCACCCCAAGAATTAAGAAGAGGTGAGCCACCCATTTCCGTTGCATCCCTATCATCTTCATGCACCTCACTCGTAATGCACTCGATGCTGGAGGAAGCGAAACTGGAGAGCGGTCAAAATCATCACGAAGAGCATGAGCACCGCCGACTGGGCTGCCGAGCGATTGATGAGAAAACTCTTAAACCCATCCACAAAGAGACGGTAACACATAGTTTCGGTAGCCTTTGCCGGTCCACCCTTCGTGAGAGTGTCGATAATCCCAAAGGTATCGAAAAAGGAAAAGATCACGTTCATCACTAAAAGGAAAAAGGTAGTCGGACTCGCCAGAGGAAAGAGAATGCGAGTAAAAATTTGACTACTACTCGCACCATCAACCGCTGCTGCCTCAAGGAAACTTTTTGGTACCGAATGCAAGGCAGCTAAGAAGAAAACGAAGTTGTACCCGATCTGTTTCCATACCGAAGCCAAAATCAGTAAAAGGAGGGCTTGACCACCGTGTAAGGTATGATTCCAGGTCAAGCCCATGTAGCGAAGCACGGTGGCCACTATCCCGATCGAGGGTTGGAACATAAAAACCCACAGGATGGCCGTAGTGACCGGTGCCAAAGCATAAGGCCAGAGGAGGAAAACCTTATACACTGTAGCACCCCGCAGGGGATTCTTGGCCATGAAAGCAAGCAGTAACGCCACCGCCATTACGAAGAGAGATACCTGAAGAGCGAAGACAAAAGAGAGACGGACCGAATGCCAATAGTAGGGATCGGTGAAAATGTCGCGAAAGTTTTTGAGGCCCACGAACCGAGTCTTCACCCCAAAAGGATCGGAAGCGGTGAACGACTGATAGAGAGCTTGGAGGGAAGGCCAGATGAAAAAAATTATGGTTAGGGTAAGCTGAGGGGTAACGAGAAGATAGGGGAGCACTTTATTGGGAAAGACTGCTGAAACCTTAGTCATCTCTTCTTCCCTTCCTTCCCCTTGAGAACCCGAGAGGATTCTCAAGGGGCATTCTCATCGATTATTGATACATCGCCTCAAATTCACGCAAAATGGCGTTACCCCGCTCGACGATGTTTTTGATCGTCTCTTCTGCACCCTGTGCGCCCTCGAGAGCTTTCTCTACTTCTTCATAAATGGCCACCCGAATGGAGGGAAGGTTACCGAGACGAAGACCCCGGGTGTTAGGGGTAGAGCCAGGTCGCATGAGCTGCAAAATGGGAATATCCGCACCGGGGTTTTTCTGGTAATGACCCCGTGCTTGAGCCACCTCGTAGCCTTTCACGGTTACCGGAACATACCCGGTAGCCATGTGCCAATCGGCGTCGTTCTCCGGCTGACTGAGGAAGCGGAAAAACTCCGCTACCGCCTTATAGTGCTCCGGAGTCGCATCGGGACGCTTCATGACCCACAGAGAAGCTCCACCGATAATGGAGTTCTTTGGCTCGGCAATGAAATCGTCATAGTAGGGCATATAGGTGATACCCCAATCGAATTGAGCCTCTCGCACCGCGCGAGGAAGTAAGGCCGAAGATTCCATGAGGAGCGCTGCCTCTTGGGAGAGGAAAAGCGGACCTGGAGCTGAATCGCGACCACCATAGGTGAACGACCCCTCTTTCTTCATATCGATCAAGGTTTGTACATGGCGGAGGAAGAGAGGATGGTCGAGGAGGAGTTCAGCATCCATTCCTTCGAATCCGTTGGTTTTGGTGGCGAAGGGGAGATCGTGAATCGCCGCGAACTGCTCAAACTGGGTCCAAGAAAGCCACGTGCAAGAAAATCCTATTTTCGCTGCACCGCTTGAAGCGATTTTTCTGGCTACATCCCGCAACTCCGGCCAGGTCTTGGGAGGTTGCGTGGGGTCAAATCCTAATCGGCGGAAAATGTCCTTGTTATACCACAAAACTGCGGTAGAGCTATTGAAAGGCATAGAAGCCATCCGGCCATCGGCGAAACTGTAATAGCCTTTTACTGGCGCAATGTACACTTGGGGATCAAACGGTACTCCCGTGTCTACCATGAGTTCATGAACGGGATAGATCGCTTCTCCGGCAGCAATCATCGTTCCCGTACCGACCTCGTAGACTTGGACGATGTGGGGTGCTTCACCTGCTCGATAGGCGGCTATGGCGGCGGACATAGTTTCAATGTAACTCCCTTTATGGGTGGCCTTCACATAGTACTCGTTCTGAGAATTATTGAACTTTTCCACTACTCCTGCAGTAATTTCGCCCAACGCTCCGCCCATGGCATGCCAAAATTCTACTTCCACCCGCGTCTCTCCTACCATCACCATTCCTAAGGTAACTACCAGTATTCCGAGGAGAACACTTACCACTCGTAACTTCAAGTCCATCTCTCCCTTCTTCAAAATGCAATCTCTTTTTCGGTATAGCGTAGGAGAGGAAAATTAAAGAAATGTTGAGCCAGTGTAAAATTCCTTTAATTCCCAGAAAAGCGCTCAAAAAGGCGCTATAGAGAAAAGAGAATGGGAAGGATCATTCTTCGTCTCAACCGAACGACCTATTCCTGAGCAAAAAAAATCTTCGCCCACCAAGGCAAAGTGGTCGATCATGGTGCGCGTCAAGGGCAAGATCCCGGCGAGGATCGCCCTCGATGCGAAGAAATTCTCTACCCTCTCTCCTTCTCTCGCAAAGAGTTTCGCTCGCTTTAAACTCTCCGCCGCCGCTACCCCTAAGTACACGGGGCGATAGGCTTCCCCTTCACGATCAAGGAAAGCCGCAAAATGCTCCACGGTGAGCTGAGGAAACTGGGGAGGAATATTCCCTGCCTTCACGAGGTAAAAGAACTGCGGATTCTCCTCATGGAAGCGAATCCTCACCTCAGCCGCAACCGAAAGCTTCTCCAAGGTGGCAGGGTGCACCAAATGGTAATGGTCGAGTATCGTGCCGGTGGGACGGAGAATTCCAGTCACTTTCACTTCCGGAAGACCAAAGAATTGAGGAAGGACTTCTCCCACTTCTCGAAAAAGCCTCTCTCTCCGCATCATCTCTGCTTCTTCAAATCCCAAGATCATTTCCCCGGGCCCAAGGCTCGCTACCCCCTCCCTCACGACAAGGAGAGGGTGATTCACTTCCGCTATACCCAGGAAGAATTTAGGCTCTCCGTGAGGGGTAAAACCTACTCGCAAGATACCCTCGGCAAGGTAAGAGGCGGCGTTCCGCCAGAGAGGCAAGGCGGAAGGAGGAAGCATGTGCTCCATCATGGTACTGAAACGGGCAAAGCTCAAGAAGAAAAAGACAAAGAGAACCACCATCGCTACCGGCGCAAGATGGGAGAAAAGGTCACGTTTCCCCGGACGAAAACGCCGCAAGAGGAGGGAATTGGTCACCACTGATACCGAACTCAAAGCCATGGCCAATCCGGCGAGTTCCGGCTTCAAAAACAGGTGAAAGTGGGTGAATACCCGAGCGGCAATGGGAATCCCCAAAAGATTGTAGAAAAGGGCGAAGAAGAAATTCTGGCGAATCTTCCCCAGGGTTTTTTCGGCGAGCTCTAAGGCAGCGAGAACATCTCGAGGGTCGTTGCGGGTGAGCACAATATCTCCTGCTTCGAGAGCGACATCCGCACCTCTCCCCATGGCTATCCCGAGATCCGCCTGAGTTAAAGCCGGAGCATCGTTTACCCCGTCACCCACGAAGGCTACTCGTTTCCCCCGGGCTTGCAACTTCTTCACTTCCTCGACCTTGCCCTCAGGAAGTACTTCGGCCAAAACTGCATCTACTCCTATCTCACGAGCAATGGCCTGAGCAGTCCTCCGATTATCCCCGGTGAGCATGTACACTTCTATACCCTTTTCTTGCAACGCCCGCACGACCAGGGGAGTCGTTTCCTTGACCGTGTCGGCAACGGCTAAAAGTCCCAACACCCTATCGGTAGTAGCGAGAACGACCACGGTCTTCCCCTCTTCCTCCCAAGTATCCATGGTATTTCCTATTTCTCCCCAATTGGCACTGGTTCTCTCAGCGATGAAGCGACGACTCCCCAAGAAATACCTCTCTCCTCCAATTTCTCCCTCCACCCCTTGACCAGGAGTGGTCTCAAAGTGGTGAACTGGCTGGAGCGAGAGCATCCTTTCTTGAGCTGCTTCGAGAATCGCCTCGGCTAAAGGATGTTCAGAGGTTTGCTCTAAGCTTGCCGCCACCCCCAGCACCTCTTCCTCTCCTCCACGGAGAGCGAGCATGTCGGTCACCCGGGGTTTACCGTGGGTGAGGGTACCGGTTTTATCGAAAATAACCACTTCGATACCGCGGGCCTTCTCTAAGGCTTCTCCTCCCTTCACGAGGATTCCGTACTCTGCACCCTTCCCCGTTCCCACCATCAAGGCAGTAGGGGTAGCTAAACCCAAAGCACAAGGACAGGCAATGACTACAACAGAAGTCAAAGCCATGAGGGCGAAAGATAATGAAGCTCCTAAGAAGAAATACCATACCACAAAAGCCACCACAGCCACGGCGAGAACGATCGGCACGAAAACCCCTGCCACCCGATCCGCCAGGGCTTGAATGGGTGCTTTGGACCCTTGGGCTTCCTCGACGAGCTGAATGATGCGGGCTAAGACGGTGTCCTTCCCCACTCTTTGCGCAACCAGAGTGAAACTCCCGGTTTTATTGAGCGTAGAACCAATGACCGTATCACCCGGCTTCTTTTCTACCGGAATGCTCTCTCCGGTGAGTAATGACTCATCGACCGCTGAATATCCCTCTACTACCTCACCATCAACGGGAATCTTCTCTCCCGGACGGACTACCACGAGATCCCCAACCTGTACCTCATCAAGAGGAACGTCGACGAGCGTTCCGTTCCGCTTGAGGCGTGCTGTTTTAGCTTGGAGACTCAAGAGCTTCTGAATCGCCTCGGAGGTTTTCACCTTGGTCTTCGCCTCTAACCACTTCCCCAAGAGTACAAAGGTCACAAGAAAAGCGGCGGTCTCGAAGTAGATTTCGGGAATTTTGGTGCCTCCCACCCCCACTGGGGACCCGTACACGAAGAGGTAACGGAGATAGTGGAAGAGACTGTATCCATACGCTACCAAGGTACCGATGGCGATCAAACTATCCATGTTAAAAGATTTGAGACGGAGATTGGACCACATCCCCCGATAGAACGGTTGCCCCAAGAAGAATTGGATCGGGGTAGCGAGAAGAAGAGAAAAGAGGGCCATAAAAGGGGGAAGAAAGGTACCCCCAGGAAAGCCGGGGAAAAAATCGAGGAGCATGAAATAAGCCATGGGCAAACTCAAAGAGAGACTCAGCCAAAAACGGAAAGCGAGTTTGCGTATCACCTCTCCGCTCTCAAGAGCGGTCCGTAGCTGCGGGGCGGAGAGGGAAGCCCCGTATCCAGTTCGCTTAACGGTCTCGATGAGCTTCTGGGGGTTAAGAATGCGGGGATCGAAAACGACATAGGCCTTCTCGGCAGCAAAATTTACCCGTGCCTCTTTGACCCCCTTCTGCTTTTTGAGTTCTCGTTCGATGAGGAGGGCACACGCTGCACAGTACATTCCGGAGATGGAGAGAGTAACCTTTTGCGACGAGGGGGAGCCATCCTCCCCCTCGTCTTCTTCCTCTCCTTCCACCGTATACCCCAAATCTTGAATCGCATGTACGATTTTCTCCCTTGAAACTTGCGCGGGGTCGAAAGTAACTATGCCTTTCTTCTCAGCGAGAGAAACCTGTACTCTATCTACTCCGGGTAAATCTCCCACCGTGCTCTCGATGAGCCGTACACAACTCTGACAGTGCATGCCACCGATGCGAAGGATGAGCCTTTTTTTCTCCATGGTTTTCATCTCCCTTTCCCACTAACCCTTGACAAGACATTTTATTTACCAGTATTATTAATACAATGTTGATTAATTTTATTATCTTAGTATACTTTTAGTCAAGAGGAAGATACTGAAAAGAGTCGCAAGGAAAATCTTCTCCTAAGGAGGCGAAAATGATTTCCATAGAAAAGAAGTACCGAGTACACGGCATGCACTGCCTAAGTTGTGCTCTCCTCATCGAAGCGAAATTGAAAGAAGATGCGAGGGTACTTTCAACCAAAGCATCTCTCCGGCACCAAACCCTCTCCGTCCAATACCGGGAGAATCCTCTCTCCATCCAGGAACTCAACGCCCTCTTCGCTCGCGAAGGATACTCTTTTGAGGAACTCACCCTTCTCCCACCCTTAGCACGAATCCGAGAACTCCTTCTCGCCGTGGGGATATCTGCTCTTCTCGTTGGCTTTTTCCTCCTCTGGCAGAGACTCCCTTGGGGAAAATCCCTGGTCATTCACCCTTACTCTCCTCCCTGGGCATTCCTCCTCTTTGGGATCATGTCGGGAACCTCAAGCTGCGCCGCTTTGGTGGGAAGTCTCTTAATTCCCCTCGCTAAAAAGTGGGCAAATAGTACCCTCTCCTCTTCGGCTCCTATAACCCTCCTCCCTCACTTCCTCTTCCATGGAGGGAGACTCCTCGCCTTCTTCACCCTCGGTGCCCTCTTAGGGAGTGTGGGCACCTTTCTCCAATGGTCTCCCCGTGTCTATAGCATCATGGTATTCGTGGTTTCGGTGGGTCTCTTTCTCTCTGGGCTTGAGATGGTGGGGGTAAAAATCTCTTCTCCTCTCTCTTTCTCCTTTCCCAAGCACGCTATGTTTAAGGCTATAGAACAAAGGAGAAAATTCTCTTCCCTCTCTCCCCTCCTCACGGGGATACTCACTGTCTTTCTCCCTTGCGGCTTCACGCTCACCGTGCAAGGGATCGCCCTCATCGCCGCCCATCCTCTCCAAGGAAGCTTGATCATGGGGCTTTTCGCCTTGGGCAATTTTCCACTCCTTTTCCTCATCGGCTTCTCGAGTAACGTCTTTTTCCGTCATCCCCGTTTCTCCCGGCTCATGCCCAGGGTGGCAGGTATGGTGGTTCTCTTTTTCGCCCTCTTTACCATCCAAACTCAGCTCCACCTGTGGGGAGTGAAGGGTCTCGGGAATCTCGCCTCCTTTGCCTCTTCTCAAGAAACAACCATTCCTTCCTCATCGGAAGCTCTGCAAGTCATCACCATGGAGGCTTTCTCCTTCCAGTATACACCCCATTCCTTTCGCGTGAAGGTGAACGTTCCGGTGCAATGGAGAATCATCGACCGAGGGGTAAGCCGTTGTACCGATGCCATCGTGGCTCCGGAGCTTTTCCCCGACGAAATCCCCATCAAGCGGGGAGAAGTCACGGTGAAGGAATTCACTCCCACGAAAATCGGTAAATTTAAGTTCACCTGCTGGATGGGAATGGTTTCGGGAGTAATCGAAGTGGTTCCTTGAAATCTTCGCTCTTCTTTCCTCCTCAAAACCAAGGAGAAAAACTACTCCCCTACGGAGAGGGCAATCGAAAGAGAGAATGGAAAGCGCCTTCTCCCGGGAAGGCGCTCTAAAAAAGGATAATCCCTCTATATAGAGATATTTTCCTCTCGACAAGGATACGCCGTTAAATAGGTACTCAAAAGGTTCATAGCACAGAAGGACCCACACATGGTACAGGGAATGGGGGCGTGAGCGTCTTCTCCTAAGCGATAGCGAGAGAAGACCTGGGGATCGAGAGAGAGCATGGCTTGCGTTTCCCAATCCAGCTTTTTGCGGGCTTCGCTCAGGAGACGGTTCCGATTTTGGGCTTGTGGTCGTCCCTTGGCGAGATCAGCAGCATGGGCAGCGATTTTAGCGGCGATAACTCCAAGACGAAGTTCCTCTTTCCCCGGAAGCGCCAAATGCTCGGCAGGGGTAACCACACAGAGAAAATCGGCTCCTGCCCAGGCAGCTATGGCTCCTCCGATGGCCGCGGCGATGTGATCGTAACCAGCGGCGATGTCGGTAACCAAAGGCCCAAGGACGTAAAAAGGAGCACGGTGACAGAGACGTTTCTCGAGTACAATGTGCGAAGTAATCTCATGCAGAGGAACATGCCCTGGCCCTTCAACCATGACTTGCACACCTTGGCGGCGGGCTTCCTCCACTAATTCCCCCAAGAGGAGTAATTCTTGAACTTGGGCTCGGTCACCGGCATCGGCCAAGCACCCCGGTCGAGCACCGTCTCCCAGACTCAAGGTTATTTCATAGCGTCGCGCGATATCAAGGAGACGATCAAAATGTTCATAAAGGGGGTTTTCTCTCCCATGTTTGAGCATCCAACCAGCCAAAAAAACTCCCCCACGGCTCACGAGATCAGTTACCCGTTTTTCTCGCCGCATGCGCTCTAAAACCTCCCGAGTGAGCCCACAGTGTACGGTGATGAAGTCCACTCCATCATCGGCATGTTCTTCAATAGTCTCAAAGAGCTCTTCCACCGAGAAATCGATCACACTCCCTCTTTTCCGTTGCGCCTCTATCCCTACCTGGTATACCGGCACAGTCCCCACCGGCACTGGTGCAGCGCGCAAGATGGCTCGGCGTATGTGACGCAAATCTCCACCGGTAGAAAGGTCCATAAGAGTATCGGCACAAGCAGTAAGAGCCGTATGCATTTTTTCCAATTCGTATTCTAAGGAAAGCTGGCTTTCAGAGGTACCGAGATTCGCGTTCACCTTAGTACTACATCCCTCTCCGATGGCACAGAGAGTACTCTTGCGATGACGGGGATTATGGGGAATCACCACCGTACCTTGGAGAAGTTTTTGGGTAAGTTCGTTAACATCCAAGCCTTCTTCACAGGCAATGGTTTCAAGAAACTGACTCGCCAGCATGGTTTTCCTCCTCAAAGATACGGAGATACTCAAGCATGAGCGAAGCAGCCTTTTGCCCTGAGAGGAGCATCCCACCGAAGATCGGACCCATACGATATCCGCCGGAGACGTTATTAGCGGCCATACCGGCGACAAAGAGTCCCGGTGCTACCATTTGCGTATTCTCGATCACGTTCTCTTCGCCCAATGCGGCATTCATGAAAAATTCCCGGACGAGAGAGAGGTTGCGACGCCGTTGATAGAGGTTCACCAACACGGCGTCATGCCCGGTGGCATCGAGTACCGCTTTCGCGGTGAATACCATGGGATCCACGTGGAGGCGCTGTAATTCTATGGCTGAGGGATTCACCACTACCCCTGCAATCCTTTCATCACGCCAACAGAGATCGACCACGGTGAGGAGATTGAAGAAGCGAATGCTCGGATGGGCAGAAGCTCTGGCGATCAAGGTACTGGCAAAGTGGAGGGAAGAAGTCACCAGTGCTCCCTCGTCTTCGAGGTAACTCACCCCGAGTTCATCTAAAATACCTTGTACGTCTTTTTGGAAAACCACCTTATTACAACCCATCGACCCTCCCCAAATACCTCCTCCGGGGGAGAGCTTGTGATCGAAAATGGTGACTTCCGTTCCCGCCTGGGCAAGGCGAAGGGCGCAGTATAACCCTGCCGGTCCAGCACCGACCACGATCGCCGGAGAATCGAGTGCTTGTATGAGTTCTCCAGAGTAGTGTTTCAGGATCAGGCGACTCACCGTCTCGTCTTTCACCGGGTGGAGAATGTGTTTCACGGATATCACTCCTCTCTCAAAATAAAAAATGCCTACCCGAGAAGGTAGGCACTCAGTTTTTCCGTGCTTCCCTACGCGGGCATTACCCCGATCAGGTTCGAGGGGTTAAGGAATACTCCTCTCTCAGCCTTACAGCTCCCCCAGCACGAACACCGTATTCACCTTGCAAAGATTATAACCCATCTTGTGGATAATTTCAACCCATTGTATAAGTTCAACACATGTGGGACACTTGGAGTAGTCCTTTCTCTCTCAGGTACTCCCAGGGACTTTTGTATTCCA
>OGCI01001104.1_pt1 | contig 24672 bp, 31 predicted proteins | sample 1570021 | NCBI WGS metagenome assembly OGCI01 (sample SAMN06264664, study PRJEB24512) | hot springs metagenome | isolation source: Hot spring water | place: South Africa: Tshipise | collected 2015-06-21 | reverse complement strand
GCAATTTGAAGCCTGCCCTTCTATCACGCGCCGGTCTCCGGCGCAAGCGTGGCGAGGCTCGTCGTGGGGAATTCCATGTGGGTGAAGGCCGACTGCGGTCGGCTTTTCTCGGCGGCGTAGGCCGGATAATATGTTCAATGGGCGGTGCAGGCCGCCACAGCTGAAAGATAAAAAAAAGGAGCGTGTGCCATGGCGAGAGCGGTGACGTTGTTTACCGGCCAGTGGGCCGACCTGACGCTGGAGACGATGTGCCAGAAGGCGAAGGGCTTCGGGTACGACGGCCTCGAGCTGGCGTGCTGGGGGGACCATTTCGAGGTGGCGAAGGCCACCGCCGCCTACTGCAAGGCCAAGCGGGAACTGCTCGACAAGTACGGGCTGAAGGTGTTCGCGATCTCCGCCCACCTCGTCGGCCAGGCCGTGTGCGACCGCATCGACGACCGCCACAAGGCGATCCTGCCCGACTACGTGTGGGGCGACGGCGATCCCGAGGGCGTCCGCCGGCGCGCCGCCAAGGAAATGATCGCCACGGCCGAGGCCGCCGCGACGCTCGGCGTGTCGGTGGTCAACGGCTTCACCGGCTCCTCGATCTGGCACCTGCTGTACGCGTTCCCGCCGACCTCGCAAAAGATGATCGACGAGGGCTACGCCGACTTCGCGAAACGCTGGAAGCCCATCCTCGACGCGTTCCAGAAGGCGGGCGTGAAATTCGCCCTCGAGGTCCACCCCACCGAGATCGCCTTCGACGTCGTCAGCGCCGAGCGGGCGGTGAAGGCGGTGGACGGTCATCCGGCGTTCGGGTTTAACTTCGACCCCAGCCACCTCGCCTACCAGGGAGTGGACTATATCGAGTTCATCCGCCGGTTCCGCGACCGGATCTTCCACGTCCATATGAAGGACGTCGGCGTCGCGAAGGCGCCGCGGCTGTCGGGCGTGTTCGGCGGGCACCTGCCGTTCGGCGACCCGCGCCGCTACTGGGACTTCCGCAGCCTCGGCCGCGGCAGCGTGGACTTCGAGGCGATCATCCGGGCCCTGAATGAGATCAACTACAAGGGTCCGCTGTCGGTCGAGTGGGAGGACTCCGGCATGGATCGCGAGCACGGCGCGCGCGAGGCCTGCGCGTTCGTGAAGCGGCTGGACTTCGAGCCCTCGGCCGTCGCCTTCGACGCCGCCTTCGAGCGCTGAGGTCGGCCATCGCCGTCTGTTCGGAACGGAGTTCGACGCCCGGCGGGTCCGCCCGCCGGGCGTCCTGTTGCGCGGCGGCGGCGCGGCGGGCCCCCAGGCGCGACCCGGCCATGGGGCCGGCCGGCGGGGAGGGCGCGCTGTGTCAGGTCGGAGAGGGGATGGAGCGGGAGACGGGGATCGAACCCGCGACGTTCAGCTTGGGAAGCTGACATTCTACCACTGAATTACTCCCGCATCGCGGCCGCCGGTACTATGCCACGCCCCGGCCCGCCTGTCACGTCCGATACCGCGCCTTCGTCGGCTTGCCCCGAGACCGCCACTGCCGTATTGTACCGTGCGTTTTTTCCGCCCGAGGGGCGGACAACCCGATCAGGAGACGACTCCCATGGCGACCCAACGTTCCGGCGGTGCAGGCGTGACGGGCAACATGGTCATCGCCCAGAGCGGCGGTCCGACCGCCGTGATCAACCAGAGCCTCGTCGGCGCGATCGTCGAGGCGAAAAAGCACCGCGAGATCAAGGGAATCTACGGCTCGCTGCACGGCCTGAAGGGGCTGCTCGAGGAACGGCTGTGCGACCTGAGGAAGGAGTCGCCGGCCAACCTCGAGCGGGTCGCGCGTACCCCTTCCTCGGCGCTCGGCTCGGTCCGGAAGAAACCCACGCCCGAGGACTGCGCGAAGGTCTTCGAGGTGCTCCGACGGCATGACATCCGCTTCTTTTTCTACATCGGCGGCAACGACAGCGCCGAGACGACGCACATCATCAACGAGGAGGCGCGGAAGGCCGGCTTCCCGATCCGTTGCTTCCACATCTGCAAGACGATCGACAACGACCTGCGCGAAAACGACCACACGCCGGGCTACGGCAGCGCCGCCCGGTTCGTCGCCCAAGCCTTCATGGGCGACAACCTCGACAACCGCTCGTTGCCGGGCGTGAAGATCAACGTCGTCATGGGCCGCCATGCCGGCTTCCTCACCGCCGCCTCCGCGCTGGCGCGCGTGTTTCCGGACGACGGTCCGCACCTGATCTACCTGCCCGAGCGGCCGTTCTCGATGGAGCGGTTCATCGCCGACGTGCAAGCCGTCTACGCGAAGCATGGCCGATGCATCGTCGCCGTGTCCGAAGGCATCGCCGACGAGAAGGGCGAGCCGATCGCCAGCAAGTTCATCAAGGAGACCGATTCGCACGGCAACGTCCAGCTCAGCGGCAGCGGCGCGCTCGGCGACCTGCTGGCGGCCGAGGTCAAGGCCAAGGCGAACATCTCCCGCGTGCGCGCCGACACGTTCGGCTATTTGCAGCGGTCGTTCGTGGGCGTGGTCTCGCCGGTGGACGCCCGCGAGGCGCGGCAGGTGGGGGTGATGGCCGTGCGGTTCGCCGTGTCGGGCCGCTTCGAGAGCGGCAGCACCGCGATCCGCCGTGCGCCCGGCCGGGCGTACCGGACGACGATCGAGCGCGTCGAGCTGGCGATGGTCGCGAAGGAGACGCGCCACATGCCGGGCGAGTTCATCGCCCCGTCGGGCAACGACGTCACAACGGCGTTCCTCGACTACGCGCGGCCGCTGGTGGGCGAGCTGCCCGAGATCGGCCGCCTGAAGGCCGTCCCCGTCGCCCGTCGGGGTTGAATGCGGGCCCGCGGCGTTCCAACCCTTGGACGCTCCGCGGCCGGTGGCGCCCAAGGATTGGACATCGGGCGACGGCGAGGGGCAGGGAATGAATCCGCACGTGTTGGCGGCGGTCGGGCTGCTGGCGTGCAGCAACGTCTTCATGACGTTTGCGTGGTACGCGCACCTGAAAAACCTCGGCGGCCGTCCGTGGTATTTCGCCGCAACCGTCAGTTGGCTGATCGCGTTGTTCGAATACCTCTTGCAGGTGCCGGCCAACCGGATCGGACACCAGGTTCTGAACGTCGGCCAGCTCAAGATCCTTCAGGAGGCGATCACGCTGCTGGTCTTCGTGCCGTTTTCGGTTTTCTACCTGCGTGAACCGGTTCGGTCGGACTATCTCTGGGCGGCACTGTGCATCCTCGGCGCGGTCTTTTTCGTCTTTCGAGCGCGCCTGACTGGTGGATGACCCCGCGTATTTCGGTGGCGACCCGGCGTGCGCTGGCCCCGTTGCGCGATCCGCTGGGGCGCGCGTTGGCAATCGCCGCGATCGCGTTCGGCCGGTCCCCCGCCGGACGCGCGAAGCTGCTGCACTCCCTCCGCGTCGCCCTGTCCCTGCCCGACCGCCTGCGGCCGGCGGCTCTGCTGCACGACGTGGTCGAGGCGGGCGCCTTCGAGCTGCGCGACCTCGCCGGCCTCGGTGTCCCGCCTCGCACGGTGCATTGGGTGAATGCGCTGACCCGCCGGCCGGGAGAGACCTACCTCGACTACATCCGGCGCGCCGGTCGCACTGCCGCGGGCCGGGCCCTGAAGTTGGCGGACCTGGCCGACAACGTCGCTCGCCGGCGGGCGCGGCGGCCCCTTCGGGCAGCCGACCGGCGGAAATTGGCCCGCTACGCCGAGGCCCGCGCGGTCCTTCGGTCCATGGCCGCCCGGGGCGGCCAATGGAGGGAAACATGAACAGCGGGTCGCGCGGCCCGGTCCGCGATGCTCTTGGCCTGCTCGCGAGCCTGGCCTTGGCCGGCGTGACGGCCGCCGTCGGCGGTCGGGGTTCGGCAGACGCCGCGGAGATCTACACACGGCTGGAGAAGCCCTCATGGGCGCCGCCGGCGTGGGTGTTCGGTCCGGTGTGGACGGCGCTCTACGCGATGATGGCCGTCGCGGCGTGGTGGATTTGGCGGGCGCCTCCATCGGCTCGGCGGACCGCGGCGCTCGGCGCCTATGCGGTTCAACTGGTCCTCAACGCGCTGTGGAGCTGGCTGTTTTTTGCGTGGGGTCTTGGCGGGGCGGCGTTTATTGACGCGCTGCTGCTAGCGGCTGCGATCACGGCGACGCTGGGGTTGGCGGCGGGCGTCTCCCGTGCGGCGGCGTGGTGTCTGGTCCCGTATCTGGCCTGGACGGTCTTCGCCTCTGCGTTGACGTTCGTCGTCTGGCGCCTGAATCCTGCGATGCTGCGCTGACCGGCGCGGGGCGGCGATCAGGGCGGTGCCAAGTCGCAGCGCAGGACGACGTTGTCCACGAAGAAGCGCGCCCGGTTTGTCCCGTGGGCCATGAGGCCGGCCCACCCCGCGGTTCGGAAGCTCTCCGCGACCGGCAGGCCCTCCACCACCCGCAGGGCGTCCTCGCCGAGTAGGCGGACACCGGGTCATGGTGACGGCGATCGTGTCGATCAATGTGGAGCGTGGGCGGGTGCGTCCGTGCGCCGAAACGCTGGCGGGACTGGAGGGGGTTTCGGAGGTCTATTCAGTGGGCGGGGAGTACGACCTGGTCGCGATCCTGCGCCTGGCGACCCACGAGCGGCTTGCGGAGCTCGTCACGGGCCCGATGCAGTCCGTGATCGTACGCACCCAGACGCTGATTGCCTTCCGGGCATATTCCGGGCACGACCTCGAACGCATCTTCGGCGGTCCCCGAACGAGCCGCGGTTCGGTCGTGCGGCCGCCAAGGCGGAAGACGGAGGCGGCGTCGGGCACATGGCGTTTCAAGGGGACGGGAAGGCCCGTGGCGGCCTTGCGGGACATGACGGCGACGGCGGAAAGGAGAGGATCGGATGAACGCGCGACGCGTGGGAGGAGTGGCGACCGCCCTAGCCGTGGCGTGGGTGGCCGTCGCGACCGGCGAGGTGCCGGGGACGGCGCGCGGATTCGCGGGATTGATGCGCGGCCGCGTGATCCGCAGCGACGAAAACGGCGCCGTGGTCGAGGTCACGGCGGTGGACAAAACGTGGAATCACAATCGCGCGAAGGACCCGTCGTCGCTGGTCGGCCGTGCAATCGCCATTCGGGTCGAGCCGTCGGTGTACGAGCACAAGAAGGAGTACCTGTCCCGGGTGCGGAGGTTCGTTGAGGCCCTCAGGCCGGGGGCCATCGAATCCTTCGACGTGAACCATATCGGCGGCGACGGACTGGTGTTCCTCGAGCTGACGGAGCGCCAAACGACGAAGCAGGAGTCCACTGGGGAGCGGAGGGCCGGCGAGAAGGACCGGCGGCTTGAATGCGCTCGCGCGGAGGAACGAGAGCTCCGGCGGAGGATGGAGCGGGTTGCGGCAGAGCGGGAGCGCCGGCGGAAGGACGCCGGGCGCAGGTAGCCGGACGTCGGCCGGGCGGGGCGCGGTGGGGGGGCGCCGATGTTCCCCCCGGCGGTTCAGCGCAGGCCAGGCAGCCACGACACCGCGGCCGCGACGGGGGCGAAGGATCGCCGGTGCGCGGGACAGGGGCCGAGGCGCCGGAGCGCCTCCAAGTGCTCACGCGTCCCGTAGCCCTTGTGGCGCGCGAATCCGTACCCCGGATGCCGGCGGTCCAAGGCCGCCATGTACCGGTCCCGGACCACCTTGGCGATCACGCTCGCCGCCGCGATGGACAGGCTGAGGCCGTCACCGCCAACGATCGCTCGGGACGGCGCCGGCAATCCCGGCACGGGCCGTCCGTCGACCAGCAGAAAGTCGGGCGGCGGCCGAACCCGGCCGACGGCGCGGCGCATGGCCAGGTGGGTGGCACAGTGGATGTCGAGGCGCTCGATTTCCTCCACCGTCGCCCATCCGACTCCGATCGAAACATCGGGGCGGCCGCGCAAACGGCGAGCCCACGATCGGCGGGCGGCGTGGGAGAGGCGTTTCGAATCGGTCAAACCGCGCAACTCCTCCACCAACCATGGGCGGTCCACCGGCAGGACGACGCAGGCCGCGAACACCGGCCCGGCGAGCGGACCGCGGCCCGCCTCGTCCACGCCGGCCGGCCGGCGTCGACCGGCGGCGAGGGCGTCGAGTTCGGCGTCGAGGGTCGGCGTTATTCCGAGGCCTCCACCCGCGCGGCCTTCCCCTTGCGCTGGCGCAGGTAGTAGAGCTTGGCGCGGCGGGCGCGCCCGTGGCCCTCGACCTCGATGCGGGCGATCGAGGGCGAATGGAGCGGAAACACGCGTTCGACGCCGTAGCCGAACGAGATTCGTCGCACGGTGATCGTCTCGGTCGATCCGCCTCCGTCGCGGGCGATGATCGTGCCCCGAAAGGCCTGCAGGCGCTCCTTGTCGCCCTCCTTGATCCTCACGTGGACGGCGACGTTGTCGCCGATGCGAAGCTCCGGCAGGTCGTCCTTGCGCCGCTGTTCGACGTCGATCTTTTCGAGGAGCCGGTGTTTCATGGTGTTCGTCCTTTCGTCTCGTCGCCCGCCGGGTCCGACGCCGTCCGCGCGCCAGGCAGGTCCGGGCGGCGCCGTGCGGTTTGCTCGACCGCCTGCTCGCGTCGCCAGCGGCGGATCGCCTCGTGGTCCCCCGACAACAGCACCTCGGGGACCCTCATTCCGCGGTACTCCGCCGGTCGCGTGTACTGCGGATATTCGAGCAGGCCCTCGTTGAACGATTCGTCCTCAGGCCCCTCGGCGTTGCCGAGCACGCCGGGCCGTAGCCGCACGATGCTGTCGATGACGACGGCGGCCGGCAGTACCCCGTTGGTCAGCACGTAGTCGCCGATCGACAGCTCGTCCGTCGCCAGTCCGATGCGGACCCGCTCGTCCACGCCCTCGTAGTGGCCGCAGAGGAAGATCAGGTGCCGTTCCGCCGCCAGTTCGCGCGCCATGGCCTGGTCGAAGCGCCGGCCGCGCGGGGTCATTAAGATCACCCGCGCGCCGGGAGTGCGCACCGATTCGACCGCCTCGAAGAAGGGCCCGGGCATCATGACCATCCCGGGACCGCCGCCGTAGGGCCGGTCGTCGGTCGTGCGGTGCCGGTCGTACGTGAAGTCGCGTAGATTGATCACCCGAAAGCTCACCGCCCCCGCGCGGGCCGCGCGCTTCAGCATGCTCTCCGAGAGGAACCCTTCGATCATGCGGGGAAAGATCGTGAGAATGTCGACCTGGAGGGGGGCCTCCACGGCCCGGGCTCATTCGACGACTTCCAGCACCGCCCGCCGACCCTGCCGTGCGGCGGCGGTGCTCAGCAACACCCGGATCGCCCCGAGCGTCTTGCCGCTTTTGCCGATGACCTTTCCAACGTCGTCCGCGTGACACCGCAGCTCGTAGATCGCGGTCCGCTCGCCCTCGACCCCCGTGATCCGCACCTGGTCGGGATGGTCGACGAGGCCGCGAACGATGTACTCCAACATCGCCTTCATGGTCCGTCGCTCCGAGGTCAGGCCGTTTGTCCGATCGACGCCCCGCGGGCGCGCCGAACCAGCGAGCGCGCCGTCTCGGACAGGTGCGCGCCCGTCTTCTCCCAATGCTCCACACGCTCGAGGTTGATGGAAAAGGCCGGCCGGACCTTCTTCTTCGGGTCGTACCAGCCAAGCACCTCCAGGATCTTGCCCGACGTTGCCCGGCGCGAATCCGCGGCGACGAGGCGGAAAAACGGCTGCTTGTTGCTGCCGGCGCGATGCAGTCGGATTGAAACGGCCATGGCCAGTGCCCCAATGTCGTCCCGGTTGTCCCAAGGACCGCGGCGCACGCCGCCGGGAACCGGCGGCCGCGGTTGCAAGCGCTCCATAATAACCACAACGGGGGGCCTGGCGCAACCGTGCCTCCGCGGCGTAACCTTCTCCGGCCCGCCGTCGTTATCCGGAATGACGCGGGCGAAGAGCCCGCCGTGGGAGCCATGGAAGCGATGAGGACATGGTGGACAGCGTGGATGGCGGTCGCTGTGGTGGCGGTGGTGGCCGCGGCCGGGCCCTTCCGGCCGGCGGACCTCCCCGCCGAGACCAAATGGTGGGCGCATCTGGACGTGGAACGGTTCAACGCCACCGAGGTGGGCCGGTCCATCCTGGATACGACTCGGACGGAGAAGGCGGAGCGAAAGCTGACCGCCTTCCGCGAAGTATTCGGATTCGACCCGAGGACCGACATCGAGGGGATCACCGTTGCTGGGGCCGGCCGTCGGTCCGCGGTCATCGTGCGCGGCCGGTTCGATGCGAAACGGCTGGTGACCCTGATCCGAGCCGGCGACGGCTACGAGGAACGCGTCGTGGCCGGCCGCACGATCCACTCGTGGATTGACGAAAAGAAGGCCCGGAAGGAGGGCGCCGACAAGGCGCGGGTGTTCGGGGCCCACCACCCGAGCGGTGCGCTGGTCATCTCCGAGCACGAAACCGTCGTCGCTCGGGTTCTAGCGGTGATGGACGGTCAGGAGCCCGCGCTGGCCGCGGCCGTTCACGGGCTTCCGACGGCGGCCGTCGTGGTGGCCGCCATGGACGGCGAAACCGCCGCGACCGCGAAAAACCCCCTGTTGGAATCCGCCCGGCGGGGAGTTCTTTCGGCCCGCGAGGAGGAAGGAAAGGTTGTGGCCGACCTCGAAGTGGAATTCGGGGATGCCTCCGTCGCCGAAAAAGTCGGACAGATTCTGCTCGGCATCCAGGCCGCAGCGTTGTTGGGCGTGGAAAAGGAGCCCGCGGCGGCGAAGCTGGCGAGTTCGGCCCGCGTACGGGTCGAGGGGGCCTTGGTTTCGCTCGCCCTGAAGGTGCCGGCGGCGGATATTGTCGCCGAAATCCGCCGTGCCGCTGAGAAGAAGAAGGACGCGGACCGGTAGTCAGCCAGTGCGCGAGACGGGCAGCGAACCGCCATCCGACGAGGTTCTGGCCGCCCGTGCGGCGGCCGGTTCCGAGGAGGCGCTGGAGGAGCTGGTCCGGCGGTGGAGCGGCCCGGTCCTGGCCTACTGCCGGCGCCGGGCCCGGCCCCCGCTGGAGGCGGAGGATCTTTGCCAGCAGGTCCTCGTCGCCGTCGTCCGCCGGTTCGGCCGGTGGCGGCCGGGCCGGCCGTTCGCGCCGTGGCTCTTTGCGGTGGCCAGATCGGTGGTGATCGACGCGGTCGGCGCCGCGGCCCGCCGGGTGCCGGAGGGCGTCGGCGGAGCGGAGGGGGTGGCGGATGGTCAAACGCCGGCCGACACGGCGGCAGCCCGCGAGGCGGAGTCGGACCTCTGGCGCCGCGCGCGCCAGGTTCTGAGTCCGAGGCAGTTCGAGGCTCTCGACTTGCGGATCCGGGCGGGCCTGCCGGTGACCGCGATCGCCACGGCGATGGGGCTGACCCGGACGCACGTGAGGGTGTTGTTGTTTCGGGCGCGGCAGTCTCTGCTTGCGGCGGGGGCGGACCGCGCCCTGCGGGAGGCGATGGCCGCGGAGGCCGAACCGGCCCCGGCGGCGGCTCGGGAGCGGTGAAAATGATCTGTGGATGGCACCGATGGCGGTGGAGCCTGCGACGCGACGACGGGCGGCCTCCGACGCCGGGCACGGCGCGGCACTTTGCGTCGTGTCCCGATTGCCGGGCCTATGCACGGCAAATCGCCGAGCTGGAGGAGGCGTTGGCGGCGGCCAGAGCCCCGGCGGCGCCGGAGCGGCTGACGGCCGTGGCCATTGCCGCCGCGAAGCAGCTTGTAGAGGGTCGGCGGCAACCGGCGATGCCTCGTTGGGCGCCGGCCGTCGCCTGGGTGGCGGTCGTCCTCGCGGGGGCAGCGCTGGCGACGGCGAGGATTCAACGGCAGCGCGATTTGGCGCGGCAGGCGGCGGAGGTGGTGCTCGACTGGATGGGTGCGACGACGCGTATGGCCGGTCGTGCGGCGGAGTTGAGCGAGTCGCCAGCGTTCGGTCTGGACCGGCTCGTCGCCGCCCGCTGGGCGGATTGGATGGCGCCGGTTCGTGACGCAGCCGGCGTGGTCGCGGAGCGATGGTCGAGTGACCTGTAAGTCTCGGCCGGCGTGGCGTGTCCCGCCCCGACCAGCGTGGCATGTGGGGCGGCCCGAAGCGGGGCACGGCGAAAAAGACGCCGCGCGGCGCGGGAGACCTTGCGGAGTCGCTCCGGGCGTGGATGGATGCTAAATTGACCACGAAGGAGAGCTGCCCATGAAACGTTGGATTTCAGGCGTGGTTCTTGCCGCCGTGGTGACGCGCGGCGCCGTCACGCCGCAGGATGTCCTTGACGCGGTGGACCGGATGACGCCGGAGCAGGTCGTCGAGCTCTACCAGAAATTGGACGCCAGGCTCTGGAGGCCGATTCCCGCCGGTTTCTTCACCCGGCTGGGGGCGGACGTGGCGCTGTCGGCAACCTCGATCGACTCCGTGGATCTCCCGGCGCTCCGTCTCTCCGCTGGGGACCTGGACCTCGAGCAGGCTGGCGGCGCCGACTTCGGCCTGCTGTGGCGCGTGTCCGCACAGCGGCTGCGGGTGGGGCTGCGATTATCCTCCATCGCCGCCCGCGATTCGGACCTCGAGGCGACCGGCTACTCCCGCGCCGAGCTGGCCGCGGGCGCCGTGGCGTTGGCGATCAACCATCAATGGATCCGTACCGCGCACTGGCTCGTTTGGACCGAGGCGGCGCCCGGTTGGGCTGCCGTACGGCTGGAGACAATCGACACTCCGGCCGGAGGACCGACGACGCTTCGGGAGTTCGACGGCGCGTATGCCCAATTGGTCCTGCAAGCCGGCGTCGCGCTCCGGTTCAATCCGGCCCTGGCGCTGTCGCTGGCGGCGGGGTACCGTTTCTGCGATTCCGTCGAGCTGGAGGAGGGCGGGCGGAAGTCCGGTCTCGAGCTGGACGCCAGCGGCTGGGTGACGAGGCTCGGCCTGGCCGTCAATTTCTGAGCACCTTTCGTTTCCGCCGATGAGCGTGGGGCCGGATTCCCCGTTTCATCCGCTCGATCCGCGGTCGATCCTGGTCGAGACGGCCCATTGCGTGGCGTTTCTCGATCGGTATCCAGCCTCCCCCGGGCACGCGCTGGTGGCGCCGAAGACCGTCGTTGCCTCCCTCTTCGACCTGCCGCAGGAGCTGCAGGCTGAGGTCTGGGACGTGGTCCGGCAGGTGCGGGAGCTGCTTCGGGAACGCTACCGGCCGAACGGCTTCAACATCGGCCTCAACGACGGCCCGGCCGCCGGCCAGACAGTGCCGCACGCGCACGTGCATGTGATCCCCAGATATCGCGGGGACGTGCCCGACCCCCGCGGCGGCGTGCGCTGGGTTCTGCCCGCCCGTGCCGCCTACTGGCGCGGCGGCCGCGGGCGCGATCGGGAGGCGGGAGGCGTGTCGGGTCCGGATCGAACCGGGAAAGGCGACGCGTCGCCATGAACCGACGAATCGAGGCCGTGGTTCGCGGCCGGGTCCATGGGGTCGGTTTCCGCTGGTGGGCCTGCGATCGGGCGCGCGAACTGGGCTTGACCGGGTGGGTGGCGAACGATGACGATGGCACCGTCCGGCTCGTGGCCGAGGGACCGGAGGGCGCGCTGGCCGTCTTCGCCGCCGACCTGCATCGCGGACCGCCGGCGGCGCGGGTTCTAGGCGTCGAGCTTCGCTGGGCGGACGCCACCGGCGGGTATTCCGGCTTCCTCATCCGTCCTCATCCCTGAAAGGGGCGGTGGCCGGCGTCACTCGCCCGCGGGGCGGGAGGCAGCCACCGGGCCGGGGGCTTGCAGAGGCATCCGTGACGCGGGTAGTGTTGTTCATGAGGTAAGCGGATGCGTCGACGGCTGGCCATCGCCGCGCTGGTCTGGTTCGTGGCCGGCATGGTCCTCCTGCCCGCCGCGCATCTGGCGGCGCTCCACGGCACCGAGCCTTGCTGCGATGCGGCCCATGAGGGCGGGGAACCGACTCCGTCCGCGCCGGCCCACGACCCGGATCACTGTTCCATCTGCCAGTTCGTGGACGCGCCGCTGGACGTGGGGCCGCCCGCGGTGGCGCCCGTCCTCCGTTCTGGACCGCCGATCGCGATCTGTCTGCCGGCGGTGTCTCCGCCGGCCCGCGTTCCCCATCTCCTCCCCTTTATCCGCGGCCCGCCCCGCTGACTCCTCCGATCTTGCCGTCGGAGCGGCGCCGCGAGTGCGGCGTTGCCGTTCGTTTTTGTCAACGTTTCGGAGAAAGGGAATTGCCGAATGAGAACCGCGCATTGGGTCACAATCCTTACATTGGCATCGATGGTATTGGGCGGACGGGCCGTCCGATCCCAGGCGCCGTCGGTCCCCGCCGCCTTCCGGCGAAGTTTGCAAGCCTTCAATCCCGACGTATCGGCGATCGTGGACCTCTACTACCACGCGGACGACAGCCGGGAAGGCGTGGGTCATCTGCTCGAAGAGATCGCCGGCTTCGGCCACGCTCACGACGATGGCGACGGCCACCGCCATGGACCGGAGGAGGGGTTCAACCTCCGGCATGTGGAACTCTACGTCTCGGCCGACGTCGACCCTTACTTCAAGGGTTCGGCCATCGCGGCCGTGGACGTGCACGAGGCGGAACTGGAGACGGCCGAGATCGAAACCACCGCTCTGCCCTGGGGTTTGAAGCTCCGGGGCGGGAAATTCTACAGCGATTTCGGCCGGATCAATCCGCAGCATTCGCATCAGTGGGATTTCGTGGACCGTCCGCTGATCCACCGGCTGGCGCTGGGGGACCACGGGCTCAACGACATCGGGTTGCAGCTCACCTGGTTGGCCCCGACGCCGTTTTATCTGCTGGCGGGCGTCGAGGCCTTTCAAGGCGACAACGAGGCCATGTTCGCCCATCGCGGCGAGCAGCCCCTGCCGTCGCGCGAGGGGCCGCGCGTCGGAGTCGGCTGGCTGAAGGCGGGTCCGAGCCTCGAAGGCCCTCATGCCCTACAGTTCGGGGTTTTCGGGGCCGTCGGCCGCCACCAGGAGGAGCACGACGGCGACGGCGACGGTGAGCCGGACCATTGGCTGGACGGCGAGAACGCGTTTTGGGGCGGCGATCTGGTCTACAAATACGATGCGTCGCGACCCAATGGCGAGGGGGACTTCGTCGCGCAGGCCGAATATTTCCGGCGTCGAAAGGACCTCGATCTGGTGGCCCACGATCTGCGGCCGGACCTGGTCGGGCGGGTCCGCACGGACGAACAGGACGGCTACTACGTGCAGGCGGTGTATGGAGTGGCGCCGCGCTGGCGGCTCGGGGCGCGGTGGGAACAGGCGGGCCTGATCAACGAATCCGAGCTGCCCAACGGCGCGAGGGAATCGTTCGGCGTCAGCCATCGCGCCAGCCTGATGGTGGATTTCACGCCGTCCGAGTTCTCGCGGATTCGCCTGCAGGTGGCTCGGGGCTCCTACGCCACGGAGGAGGGACGCGAGGAGGCGTTCGAGGTCTGGGCGCAGTGGATGATTTCGATCGGCGCCCACGGCGCCCACAAATTTTGACCGCCGGCGGGAGGGCTGCACGATGAACGGACGACTGGGGCTGGCGGTGGTGCTCGGCGCCTTGGCGTCGGGCGCGGCGCCGCTGAGGATCGTGACGACCACCTCCGACCTGGCCGCCATCGCCAGCGCGGTGGCGGGCGGCGGCGCGGAGACCCACTCCCTCTGCAGCGGGCGGGAAGATCCGCACGTGTTGCAGGCCCGGCCCGGCATGATCCTCCGGGCCCGTGACGCGGACTTGTGGATTCGGGTCGGCCTCGAGCTCGAGATCGGCTGGGAACCCGCGGTCCTCGACGGGGCGCGCAACGCGCGGATCCGGCCCGGCGCGAGGGGGCATCTGGACCTGTCCGAAGTCGCGCTGATCCTCGACGTGCCGGAGGGGCCGGTCACGCGCGCAATGGGCGACGTGCATCCGATGGGCAACCCGCACTATTGGCTGGATCCGCTGAACGGACGACGGATGGCGGCCGCGATCGCGGAGCGGATCGCCGAGCTGCGGCCGGATCTGGCCGACGCCGTGCGCGCCAACGCGGCAGCGTTCCAGCGGGCGCTCGACGAGCGGATGTTCGGCCCGCGGATGGTGGAGGCGGTGGGCGGCGACGCGCTGTGGTCACGCGCGCTCGACGGGACGCTCGACGCCTTCCTCGACGAGCCGTCGCAGCGCGACAAGCTCGGCGGCTGGGTGGCGGCCATGCGGCCGTGGCGCGGGGCGGCCATCGTGACCTACCATCGCAGTTGGATCTATTTCGCGCGCCGGTTTGGCATCTCGGTGATCGGCGAGCTGGAGCCAAAGCCCGGCGTGCCGCCGACGGCGGCCCACCTGGCCGCGCTGGAAGAACGGGCTCGGGCGGCCGGCGTCAGGATCGTTCTCCAGGAGCCTTTTTACAGTCCGAAGGCGGCTCGTCGGCTGGCCGAACGCATTGGAGGCCGCGTGGTGACCGTTGCCGGTTCGGTCGGCGGCGAACGCGAGGCGACGGACTACCTCGCGCTGCTGGATCTCATCGTGCGGCGAATCACGGAGGGCGCATGAACGGGACGGGTCCGGGCGCGGCGGCCGCCCGGTGGGCCATTCGGTGCGAGGATGTCGTTGTAGCCTACGGCCGGCGGGAGGTCCTGAGCGGCGTCACGCTCGACCTCCCGGCCGGCGTCCTCGTTCCGGTGGTCGGGCCGAACGGCGCCGGCAAAACGACCCTGCTGCGCGCGATCCTCGGTCTGACGCCGCCGGCGCGCGGCTCGATCCGGATCCTCGAGTCCCGCCGGCCGCCCGCCTACGTGCCCCAGCAGGGCGCGCTGGACCCGATGTTTCCCCTGACCGCCCGCGATATCGTGGCGATGGGGCTGATGGTCGAGCTGGGGTGGTGGCGGCGGCCGGCCGCGCGTCATTGGCGCCGGGTGGACGGGGCGATCGAGCGGATGGGGTTGGCGGAACACCAGCACAAGACCTTCGGCGAGCTGTCGGGCGGTCTGCGGCAGAAGGTGCTGCTGGCGAGGGCGCTGGTGGGCGAGCCGGACCTCCTCGTGCTGGACGAGCCCACGTCGGAGCTGGACGAGCCCTCCGAACGCGATGTGTTGTCCCATCTGCTGCGGCTCGTTCGGGAGGAGGGGCGCACGGTCCTGCTGGCCCATCACGGACTGGAACAAGCGGCCGCGCTGGCCGAACGGGTATGCGTGGTGCGTCACGGGCGGGCGAGGCTGGTGCCCGTGGCCGAGGCGCGGGAATCACTGGGAACGTTGGCGTCGACGAAGGAGGGCGGTGGGCGCCATGAGTGAAGTGCTGGTGGGACTTCTGCGCTCGTTTCCCTGGGCGGTGGTGGGGGGTGTGCTGGTGGCGGTCGCGTGCGCCGTGCTCGGGGTGTACGTCGTGCTGAAGCGGGTGGTGTTCATCGGCGTGGCGCTGTCCGAGGTGGCGGCCTGCGGCGTGGCGCTGGCGCTGGCGGCGGGTTGGCCGCCGCTTGCCGGTGCGGTGGGCTTGACGTTGGCGGCGGCGGGTCTGCTGGCCGCGCCGATGGAACGGCGCCGGCTGCCGCGCGACGCGGCGCTTGGCGCGATCTTCGTGGGAAGCTCGAGCCTAAGCGTGTTGCTGGTGGCCCGCAGCGGCCACGGATTACGGGAGGTCGGGGCGGTGTTGTACGGGGACCTGTTGCTGATCTCCCCCTCCGACTTTGCGGCAGTGGCGGCGCTCGCGGTGCCCGCCCTGGCGGCGGTGCTGGTCGGGTCGCGGGGGTTCGTAGCCTCTTTTTTCGACCGCGATGCCGCGCAGGTGATGGGGCTGCGGCCGGCAATGTGGGAGGCGGTCTTCTTCGTGTTGCTGGGGCTGGCGGTGGCGGCGGCGTCGAAGGCGGCCGGCGCGCTGCTGGTCTGCTGCCATCTCGTCGTTCCGGCGTCGGCGGCGCTGATCCTGGCGCGTCGGATGGGGCCGGCGATGGCGTGGGCGGCCGCGTTGGCGACCGCCTCGACGCTGGTGGGGCTCGGCGTTTCGTTGGCCGCCGACCTGCCCGCGAATCAGACCATCTGCATAACCGCTTGCGTCCTGTTGCTGACGGTCCTGCCGTTCGCCGCCGGCGGCCGGACGCGACGAGCGGCCGGCCGCTGAGCCGTCCGAATCGTCCGTTTCCAAACCTTGGAAAACGCGCGCCGAAAACTTCCAACGTTTGGAAGACCGATGCCCCATGGCTTCCAATGCTTGGAAGTCATCCGGCGTCTGCGGCATCGTGCCGCTCGTTTCGGTGGACGCCGCGCAGTGACCAGCAGGCGTTCACGACGCGCCCGAGGCCGCGAAGGGCCGAATCCATGCCAGGGCCGAGTGGCATGCGGCACGTCGGCGGGCGCCCAAGGGGGGCCATCCGGCGGGCGTTCCCGTCCGCGCGCTCGGGAGGGTGACCTTTACCCTGGCTGAACTTGCGTGGTTTCGCTGGCGCCATCCGCCGGCGGCGCCTGTGTATCGATCCGCTGAAACTGGAGGCGGGCCGAAGGGGAGAAGGGACAGGTGGAGCGCCGTTGGACACAAGGGCCGGAACGCCTGTTCCGGCCCTCAAATTGGTAGCGGGGCCTGGATTTGAACCAGGGACCTTCAGGTTATGAGCCTGACGAGCTACCGGGCTGCTCCACCCCGCAGTCGTTCGGACCTGTCAAACCGCTACTATACCGGTTCCCTGCCGGGCGCGCAAGAGATTCGCGGACCTACTTCTTCTTGATCAGGCCTCGCTCCTCCGCCCACGCCCGCAGGTCGTCGTGAGTCGGCTTCATGCCGGGGGCGATGTTGAAGCGGATCAGGTATTCGAGGTCGCTGATCACGCCGAGGATTTCGTCTTTTCGCGCCTCGATGGCGTCGGCGGCCAGCGCCTTCACCTCCGCCGCGTACTGGGCGGCCAGTTGGAGCGCATCCTCCACCGACGGCTGGGCCGCAACGTAGGCCAGCGACTCGAATAGCCGCCGCATGCCCTCGACCTTGCGGCCGGCCTTCAGGAGATCGTCCGCGCTCCGACGAACCTGCTCGGCCGTGGCCGACCGCCGGGCCGCGATGGCCTCGGGCCGCCGGTAGGGCAGGGGGCCACTGGTGAAATCGCCCTCGTAGTCCGGAATTTCGCGGATCCAGATGTTCCGGAACCGGACCGGATTGCCGTGGTCCTGCAGCTTGAGCGGGCGCTTCGACTCGTGCTGCTTCGGCTGGGTCCGCCGCCGGTGCGTCGACACCCCCTCGAAGAGCCAGTGGTCCTGCACAAGCACGCCATTCTGGAAGACCGTGATCGAACCCGGCCGCACCAGTTTGCCATTCTCCCAGCGCGGCTGGTGGAACACGATGTCGTAGGACTGCCATTCGCCGGGCTTGCGGCTGGCGTTGACCAAGGGCGGGTTCTCCGCGTAGATCGAGCCGGCCATGCCGTCGGGGTAGGTGTCGTTCTGGAAACTGTCGAGGACCTGCAGTTCATAGGTCCCCATCAGGAACACACCGCTGTTGCCGCGGCCCTGCCCGGCCCCCTCGATCACGTCGGGCGCGCGCCACTCAATGTGAAGCTGACAGTCGCCGAACGCTCGCTTCGTCCGGATGTAACCTTTGCCCTTGACGACCTCCATCGCGCCGTCCACCAGCCGCCACGGGCACGGCGAGCCGTCCTTGTCCGAGACCCACTCGTCGAGGCTGGTTCCGTCGAAGAGGACAATGGCGTCCGACGGCGGCTGTCCCGGCGCGGCGCCGGGCGTGACGACGGGGGGGCGGGGACGATTGTCGTCGTGGACGGCCCACGCATGTCGTTCATCCGGCGGGTCGCCGTACAACCCCGCTACGGCGCGCCCGGCGACGGCGCCGCACAGCAAAACGACGAAACCTGCCCACCGAATCGCCCGATTCATGCCCAATCCTCCGTTGTACGAACCAGCGGCACATCCGGCCGATCCGTTGCGGCTCATTGTAGGCGCCCTCTACCCGCCCGCAAGCCCGCCGGCGGGATCGCCGGCGGCGCCAGCGCGGGAGCGGCGGCCCGGCGGTGAACGAGGGGGCAGGTCCGTTGCGGCCCCTCAAACGGGGGCGGCCGGCGGCTCAAGGCCGCCGCTGAGCTCCACGTACGCCTTCCGATACTCGGCCTCATCGGCCTCGGAGAAGCAGACGAACCAGACCCTCCGGATCTCAGGATGGAGGGCGAGCCATTCGGCCGTTGTGCGCAACGCGATCCGACACGCGTCGCGGATCGGGTAGCCATACGCCCCGGTGCTGATGGACGGGAAGGCCAGGGTTTCGAGGCCGTGCGCCGCGGCCACTTCGAGGGAGCGCCGGTAACAGGAGGACAGCAGCTCCGGCTCGCCGCGGTCGCCGCCGCGCCACACTGGCCCGACCGTGTGAATCACGTGTCGCGCGGGCAGGCGATAACCACATGTGATGCGCGCCTCCCCTGTCGGGCAACCGCCGAGCCGCCGGCATTCCTCCTTCAGCTCCGGCCCGGCGGCGCGGTGGATCGCGCCGTCCACCCCTCCGCCGCCCAGCAGCGTGGTGTTGGCGGCATTGACAATCGCGTCGGCCGCCACCTTCGTGATGTCGCCGCGGCGGAGGCCGATCCGTTGCCACGCCGCCACGGGCGCCGGCGTCGATTCATGGGCGCTCATGTCCCACATATGGCCCGAAATCGGGCCATCGGCAAGCGGTCCGGCCGGACGGAGGCACGGCCGGAGGGGCGGATATGTCCTAGTGCCGATGAACGCCGATGCGTCAGCGGGCGTCCTGATGTCGCTGGGCGTCGGCGTCCTCGCCGCGCCGGACGGCCAACGGCTGTATCGAATTCCCGTCATCCCCGACATCGGTCCGGCCGACCCCTGCGTGGTGCTTCACAGGGAGGTGTACCACCCATACGCCATCCTTCACGGAGGGACGTATCCTCGATGGACCTCGACCGGCCTCGTGCACTGGGCGCGCCAGCCGGACTGTTACCGCGACGAGCGGGGGGGGCTGTGGGCCCCCGACGTCTACGCCCACAGGGACGGTCGGTTCTATCTGTACTACACGGTGAACCAGCATGCGCCGTCGGATAGACGTTCCTCGCCGCCCAAGGTCATCGGCGTCGCCGAGGCGGCCGGCCCGGAAGGCCCTTTCGTCAACCCCTCGGACCTCGACGGGCCAGCGATCGACGCGCACATGTTCCGCGACACGGACGGTCGGCTGTACCTCTACTACGTCCGCCTCGACCGCGGTTTTCGGATCGGAGGTCGCCCGATGGGCGATCCGCGCACGCCGGCCGGCGAACCGGCCGAACTGCTCCGCCCGACCGAGCCCTGGGAGAAGGCGCACGGCGAAGTCACGGAAGGCCCGTGGGTGCTGCGGCGGGGCTCCACCTAATGTATTCGGGGAGCGGCGCGGACGGGCCGGACTACGCGATCGGCTACGGGACTGCCGACTCGCCGCTGGGTCCCTAGCACCCCGGTAACCCGATCGCCCGCCGCGGCGGGGGTGTGCTGGGGCCCGGACACCACTGCGTCGTGCCGGGCCCCGACGGCGGACTCGGGATCGTGTACCACCAGAAACTCGACGAGGGGATCAACTGGAGGCGGTTCATTGCGATCGATCCGATTCGGTTCGACGACGCGGGCGCGCTCCACACGCGCGTGACGCGCGGCAGCGATCAACCGGCGCCCTGAGCGGCCGGCGGCTTGGCCGGACCGACGAACCGCATCTGCCCGAAACAGTCCGGCCGGTGAAAGTCAAGCGCGTCCACCGGCGACCATGACATCCAGTGCGGGAAGGGCGTTTCATCGCCGCATTTGTAGAAGTTGCCCCGCCAAACCTCGCCGGGAAGCGGCCGTCCCAAACTGGCGGCCGCAAACACCGTCCACGGAAGAAAAAAAGCAAGGCGCCATTCGACCGGACCCGCCATCGGCGGCTCCACGCGGGGAGGCAATGTCGCACGCACCCTCGCGCCGGCGACTTCCGCGGGGGATAGTCGACGGGCGCCCAGGAGGCGGCCGTCCGGGGCCCGCGCAGGACGAAGCACGTGCGAGGCCAGCCACGCCCCGCCGGCGCTGAACTCGAAATTGAAGTACCCGCGCCCCGCCTTCGGCTCGAGGAACAGTTCGACGCACGAATCCTTCCAGACGTCTACGCCGAACCCCTGCCGGACCACGCGCACGCCGTGGTCGAGCACGTCGAAGCGTCCGAACAGGCCGGCCTCGGACCACATCAGCCGCGCGCGGGCCTGGACGTCCGCCCGGGTGCTTTCCGGGCGAACGCACGCGATCGCGGCGGCGGGCGCCGTTCCCCACCAGCGCTCGCCGAGGAGGTCGGCCGGCGGCGGGTCGAACGCGCGGCTCACCTCATAGGTTGGCGGGCTCATGGACGGCGTTCGAGCGGCGGCCCGGGCAAAAACGTGCAGTCGCCATAGCTGTAGAAACGGTATCCGGCGTCCACGGCGACCCGGTATGCCTCCAGGATGCGCTCGCGGCCCGCGAAGGCGCAGACCAGCATCAGCAGCGTCGAGCGGGGCAGGTGAAAGTTGGTAAGCAGGGCGTCCGCGACGCGAAAGGCCCACGGCGGGCGGATGAACAGGTCCGTTCGACCTTTCCCCGCCTCGACGCGCCCGCCGGAGGTCGCCGAGCTCTCCAGGGCGCGCACGACGGTGGTTCCCACCGCGACGACGCGCCCGCCGCAGGCGCGTGCCCGGGCGATGGCGTCGGCGGTTTCGGGGGGAATCTCAAAAGGCTCCGAATGCATGTGGTGGTCGTCCGGGTTGGCGACCTTGACCGGGCGGAAGGTGCCGGGGCCGACGTGCAGCGTGAGCTCGGCGATCGCGACCCCACGCTCGCGGATACGTTCCAGGAGTTCAGGCGTGAAATGAAGCCCTGCGGTCGGCGCCGCCACCGAACCCGGCGACCGGGCGTAGACGGTCTGGTAGCGTTCGCGGTCCCTGAGAGCCTCGGCGGTCGGGAGCGGACGGCGGATATAAGGCGGCAGCGGCGTGAGGCCCTCTTTCTCCATCAGCCATTCAACGGACACGCCGTCGTCCACGACGAGCCGGCCCATCCCGTCGCCCAGCTCCTCGGCGAGCACGGCCGTGGCGCGTCCGTCGGCCAGCAAGATCCGGTCGCCCGGCCGCGGACGCCGGCGGGCCTTGAGCAGCGCCAGCCAGCCGCCTGCGGACGCCGGTTCGATCCAGAGAATCTCGACCCGCCCGCCGCCGCGGGCCTTGCGGCCGAACATGCGGGCAGGGATGACGCGGGAAATGTTGACCACCAGCACATCGCCAGTCCGCAACAGGTCGGGCAGATCTCGGACCGTGCGATGTTCGAACGGCCCCTGCGACGGCACCACCAGCATGCGCGCCGCGTCGCGCGGTTCGATGGGCGTCTGCGCGATGCGGTCCGGCGGCAACTCGTAGTGGAAATCGTCAAGGCCCGGCGCGGCCATGGCCGGGATCGAACCACAGCGTTCGGGCGGCGGCAAGCGGCGCGGTCCGGTCAACGGCCGGCCGTGTGGGCGCGCAAACGGTACATTTCGCCGGCGATCTGCCGCGCGGCCGCGACCATCTCCGGGTAGGGGGTGTCGCAGACGTCGACCAGGCCGATCTGGTAGTTTTCCCCATCGCCCCGGCCCGTCAGCGCCTGGTCCCGGTATTGGAACCAGTGGACGCCGACGACGTTCGGGTGATGCAGCGCGCTGCGGACGTAGGAGGCAAACTTCGCGGCCCGGTCGGCCTGATGCTCGGCCGCCCGCAGACCGGTGTGAAACATGCCGCGATCCAGTGCGCCGAAATGGAACTCCCCGATGACCACCGGTTTGTCGACCCCGTCGGGCAGGCGAAAGTCGTCGAGCGTGTAGGTGTATTTGTTGAAGCTCACCACGTCGCAGTGGCGCGCGGCGGCTCGGATGGCCATCTCGTTGACCCACGCGAACCGGCAGCCCAGGTACAGTTGGTTCGGAGCGGCCGCCCGGACCTCCGCGGCGATCACGCGGAAGTACTCGTCGGCGATCATACCTGCGAGTTCGTCGAGATCCTGGGCTGCGCCCTCCGCGGAGGAGTAGTTCGTGGCCGCGCACATGGCCTCCCACGAGGTCCACTGCGCGCCCCAGGCCGCGTTCAGCTTGTCAATATCTCCGTATTTGGCGCTGAGACGGGCCACGGCCGCAGTCTTCGCCGGCTGGTCGGCGGGCGAGCGCAGCGCTGCCAGCCCGAGTTCACCCGGCTTGCCCCACGCCAGTTCGTTGTGAATGAAGAAGCCGAGGCACCACGGATCGCCGACGGCGCCCTGTTCCTCCGCCCGCCGCATCGATTGCTGGATGCCCTCGCGGAAGCGGGGGTGGAAGGGGTCCGGAAACTTCCCCCAGTAGCCCTGCGAGCCGGCGATCGCCGGCGAATGGAATGAGGCCTCGTACGTGTAGGGGATGCGGCGGCGGCGTCCGACCTCGGGGTGCGACCAGTTCGCGACCGTGTTCCATCCCCAGGCCGACAGGCGCCGCAGCGTGTGGTCGATCCAGTCGTTGGTCCAGCCGGGGCCGTATTTCCGGGCGAGGTTCGCGGCCGCGAAGTCGAAGGTCCGGTAAGGGCGGTTGGTGTAATAGCCATGCGGCGCCCAGTGGCCGCGGCCGTGGAATCGACCCTCCGGAGAGTTCGTCGGGGGCAGGTCGGCGAAGTAGTGCTCCCGGTCCGTGATCGGCGTGGGCTCCCCCGCGCGGACGCAGTCCACGCCGAACGACCAGAACAGGCGGCCCTCCGGATCCACCAGCCACCATGTTTTGTCCTGTTTTTCGGTCCGGAACCAGCCGGTCGCCTTCAGCGAGGGGCCGGCGGCCCATCCGCCCCAGCGGGTCCGTTCCGCCGGCGGCGGCGTGCGGGCCAGCTCCTCCCGCTCACCTGCCAGCCGCGCCGGCAACTCGTCCTCGGAGCGAACCTTGCCGGGCCAATCGCCGTGCGCGAACTGTCCGAATCGGTCCACGAAGGGAAGAAATCGCTCCGCCGGAACGACGCGAACCGGCCCCACCGCCCGGACTTCGAGGACGTCGACCGTTTGGGGGGCAGCGGCCGATCCGGCGAACACGCACAGCCGGGCAATCGCCGAATACTCCACGGGCGAGCGGCCTGGCCAGTCCCGCATGCCGATGAGATCGAGGGGCTTGGCGGGTACGCAAGGGTGCCTGGACCATGCGGCGGCGATCGTGCCGGTCGAACCGGCGGCAAGGGTGACCGACTGTTGGAGTTTTGGTGCACCCTTCGAGGTGCTTGCGTCGTCCACACGGAGGCTGACGGTCACCGTCGTGCGCGAGGGGTTCGCGACGCGGGCTTCGATCCGGCTCCAGCCGGAGAGGTTCCAGGGCGCCGCCGGCCGGATATCCATGCCCGGCCAGCGGGTGTCCGGCTGCGTGACAATCCGCACCCCCCCGCCCGGCAGGTCGGACAGCTTTGATCTCAGTGCGATGCATCCGGCCGCCCCGTTCGAAGGGATGAGCGGGACGCCTTCGCTCGCGGGCGCGCCGGTCACGAACAAGGCGGCGGCAGGCAGGGCGGCCCCGATGATTTTCATGGCATGCTCTCCTCGCATGGCCGGGGCAGCATAGGGAACGCCGGCATCGTTGCCAATCGAAAGAAGGCCCGGCATGATCCCAAACCGTACTTTGCGGGAGGCCATAGGCCTGGGTGGAGAGGCGGTCACGCCGGTCGACGACGGAGGTGCCGTTCGGTGGGCCCTGCAGTGCTCGCTGCTGCGCGAGACGAGGGCGGATGGTTCGATGGCGCACTGGCCCAAAGTCATTGCGATCGTCGGTCTTGCGGCGGAGGCCGCGATATCCCGCTTGCCCCGTGGGATCAGGGCCATCGGCTATCTTATGGAGCTATCCCATCGCCCGCTCCCATGGTCCGCAGAGATTCATGTTGGCGAGCGATCGGAGAATGTCTCTGCCACCCTCTCCGCTGAATTGCTGTTCTTTGCCGACCGCGCGGTACTTTAAGAAGCTTTTGCCTGCCCCAGCCAGTGTACGGCCGGCGTCGGTAATCTCCCAGATGCCCCGGGGCGAGTCGCTCTTGAGAAGGCCCTCCTTGACCATGCTGTTCCGGGCCCACTGGGCTGCATTGCGACAGCGGGCATTTCCGGGTCGCTGACCAGGGGAGCGTAGTCCACTTCTTTACGCCCTTCATCAGTTCGTGAACCCGGTCGAGTATCGTGCTCATGGATCCGCCGCCACCGGCTTTCGCCAAAGCCTGCAAGATGGGGCGATCATAGGCGTGTTCCGGCGTGCGTAGACTCTTGCGCACCCGGCCCACATTCCGACGCTCGGTGCGGGTCTCCTCATCCTCGGCCCGCTCGCTGAGGCCGCCAAGGCGTCCCATTCTTTGCGCAGCGCTGCGACCTTGTCGCGGAAGGCGATCAGACCGCCGACCCGTTCGAGCGCCTCGCGCGCCTTGTCGTAATCCCGGCTTTCGAAAGCCCGCGAACCGATGCCATGGACGAAGTCCACCTCGTCCTCGATTTCCTCCAACAGCATCTCGAACGCCGCCGATATGTTCACCGGATTGTTTTCGATCATGATGATGCCTCCACTCTATTCGGGCACTTCACACACTCGTTGCTTTTTCGAGGCGAGCGCGGACCCGGGAGACCACGGCCTCATACACCGCCTCCCGCTCCCCAGCCGTCACACCCAACACATCAAAGACCACCTCATCCAATGCACGACGGTCGGAAGTTCCCTCAGTTTTTGGACAGGTGGCGAAGCCAAGATTTTGGCGCAGTGAAGAGTCTGGAAAACGGGAGAGGTTCGATGGACCGGAAGAGGAAGCGACCGCGAGATTCGGAGGAGTTCAAGGCGAAGGTGGCAGTG